>Ga0074193_1000927_pt1 | contig 42010 bp, 46 predicted proteins | sample EPASupsiteHSE605_FD_64523 | JGI IMG/M metagenome (GOLD analysis project Ga0074193, IMG submission 64523) | Bioremediated contaminated groundwater from EPA Superfund site, New Mexico - Sample HSE6-05 | ecosystem: Environmental > Aquatic > Deep subsurface > Groundwater > Contaminated ...
GGCTTGAAGGTAACACCCGTTCCCATTCCGAACACGAAGGTTAAGCTTCAAAGCGCCGATGGTACTGCACTGGTGACGGTGTGGAAGAGTAGGTCGCCGCCGGGTAATGAAAATAAGCACTAAAACTAAGGTTTTAGTGCTTATTCTATTTTTCAAAATAAAAATCCATATAAGTACACTTTAATATAAAAGAAATATACTACAATTACTTACTATTTAACTTACATGAGAATTGATAATATAATATAATTTATTATATAGGCTTTTTATAAATTATATTATACTAGGAGATGTGAAGTATGGATAAAGTACAAAAACTAAAAGAAATAATAGATGCTAGTAGTAATATTGTATTCTTTGGGGGCGCTGGTGTTTCTACAGAGAGTAATATACCGGATTTTAGATCAGAAGCTGGATTATACAAGACAAAGGATAAATTTTCATATCCTCCAGAGGTTATGCTGAGTCATAGCTTCTTTATGAATAAAACTGAAAATTTCTTTGACTTCTACAAGGCTAAAATGATATATAAGGAAGCAAGACCAAACGATGCACATAATGCTCTAGTCGAACTTGAAAGAAGAGGTATACTTAAAGCAGTAATAACACAAAATATTGATGGATTACACCAACTTGCAGGGTCCCAAAATGTACTTGAATTACATGGATCAATACTTAGAAACTTTTGCATGAAATGTGGTAAAAAGTTTGATTTAGATTACGTGATAAATTCTGAAAAGATAGTTCCATATTGTGATAAATGTAATGGCGTAGTTAAGCCGGAGGTAGTTTTATATGAAGAGGCATTAGATATGGATGTTATGAATAAAGCTATTAGACATATTCAACAAGCGGATACTCTAATTGTGGGAGGTACATCTCTAGTGGTATATCCAGCAGCCGGATTACTGCAATATTTCAATGGCAAAGATTTAGTACTTATAAATAAGGCAGCTACTGCTTATGATAATAAGGCTGATTTAGTAATTAGTGATAGTATCGGGAAGGTGCTTAAAGAAGCTATAGTAATGTAATAAAAATGCCTTAGAAGTATTATTATATAAAATTCTAAGGCAAATTTTTTTATTATTTATCTTCTGAGTTCTTATTATCTTTGGGATTATAGCTTAAGTTATTATTGAGATTGTTAATTCTATTATTTTTTATTTTATTATATTTTTTTATGATAGTAAATGTTATAAGGGCAATTATTATAAATACCAATATGAATGGCAGTATTGTGAACAAGAACACTATAATAGCTTGAAGAAATATGCCTAGTTGTTTAATAGAATTAGTCAAGGCATAAGATATTCTTTGTAAAAGCCCATTAGATTTTTCAGGAGCAACTTTTGTTATTTCTTTAACCTCTTGAATTTGTAATGTAATGGTTGAAAAATTCACTAGGTTGTCCCACTTTTTTAAGGTACCTGTAAGGCTTTCTATTTGATATCTAATATCTGACAGGTGTTTTTCTAGCTCAATTACATCAGAAAGTTTATCTGATTTTTTTAGAATATCTAAGATTCTTTCTTCTTGGGTAATTAGAGATTTAACTCTAGCTTCAGTATCAAAGTATTGTTCAGTTACGTCTTCGCCAATATTCTCTTGAAAGGTTATTGAGCCATAGGATTTTACACTTGTAAAGAACTCAGGATATTTATTTTGGGGAATTCTAAAAGTTAATGTTCCTTGACGATTTGAAGTAGAATTATCGGCAGTAATTCCTTTACCTTGAATAGAAGAAGACTGTATATAACCACCTATAGAATTAACATAATTTTGTACTTTAGATAAAGTCTCATCGAAGGTTGTAGTTTCCATATTTATTCGACCTGTTTGTATAATTTTATGAGTTGTTTGAGTCATTTTATAGCCTGGTGAGATATTGGAATTAGAATCATTGGATGAGTTTGAGGTAGAACTAGTGTTAGATTCAGATTTGTCCATATTAGGAGCTAATCCAGCTGACGAGGGAGACTTAGACTTACTATCTGTAGCAGATTTACTAGATGCACTACAGCTAGTCAAGGTTAGTACAAATGAGATGATGATTAAGATTAAGCTTATGTTTTTCATATTATTTTGGATAGTCTTGAAATTGATCATTTAAATTCCCCCTTTAAATGAGATTACAATATTTATAGTATATACGATTTTATTACCAAATAGTTATTTATAAGTAATTTTTTAGCAAGATATTTTTTCGAAGGATGTATTGTGATTAATTAAATAAGTATATTTTTTAAACAGACTTTAAAGGTTTGGGAGGAAGAATAATGGAACATAAAAAAGGAAGAGAGGGCTTCTCATCAGGTATAGCTGCATTTTTTGCTACTTTAGGTTCGGCAGTAGGTTTAGGCAACATATGGAAGTTTCCATATGTAGTTGGTGCAAATGGTGGGGCCGCTTTTCTTCTAGTTTATTTTATTTGTATAATATTTATTGGATTACCAGTTATGATTAGTGAATTTTATATGGGTAGAAAAACAAGAAAAAACGTAATGGGAGCTTTAGAAATATTAACTCCAAAAAGAAAGTGGAAAAGTATAGGACTAATTTCTATGTTGGGTTCCTACTTTATAGTTTTTTTCTATAGTTCCGTTGGAGGATGGGTCTATTCATATGTATTTAAAACAATTAAGGGAGATTTTAATCAAGTAACTTCCCAGTCTGCACAAGAGGAATTTGGGAGAACGATTATTGGACCTATTTCTCCAATAGTGTGGCAATTTATAGTGGTAACAGTTGTTTCTCTTATTTTAGTATTAGGAGTAAAAAACGGAATAGAAAGAATTACAAAAACACTTATGCCAATATTGTTTATACTTATTTTGATTTGTGATATAAAGGCGTTAACTCTTCCAGGTGTAAATGAGAGTTTTAAGTTTCTTTTTAAAGTCGATTTTTCTATGCTCAGTGGTTCTGCTATATTAATGGCAATGGGGCTAGCGTTTTTTAAACTGTCTTTAGGAATGGGATGCATGATGACCTACGGAAGCTATTTTACTAAAAAGGATAATATGATGGGAACTGCAGCAAAGGTAGCTATATCTGATACTATAGTATCCCTTTTAGTTGGAATAGCAGTATTTTCAGCGGTATTTTCTTTTGGAATGAAGCCTTCTAGTGGACCTGGATTATTATTTATGACCGTTCCAATGGTGTTTTCTAAGCTTCCTTTTGGAACCTTATTACTGTTAGCATTTTTTATATTAGCTTCAATAGCAGCAACAACAGCAATGACGTCTATGTGTGAAGTTGTAATAGCGTACTATTCAGAACAGAGGGGCATGTCAAGAAAGAAAGCAGTATTTTTAAATGCAGTTATTATATTAGGTATAGGCATATTTGCAACACTTTCAGCTGATGATAATAGCTTACTTGGTAAATTCACTGTTTTCCATATGAGAGTATTTGATTTGTTTGATTTTATATCTTCCAATATTTTATTACCTTTAGGTGGAATTCTCATAGCTATTTTTGTTGGGTACGTTATACCAAAATGTGATATTAAAAAAGAACTTTCAAATGAAGGAAATCTTAAATTAGATAAATTAATAGATACATATTATATAATTCTAAGATATGTAACACCTGTACTAGTATTTATAGTGTTTTTATCCTCATTAGGATTGATGTAAAAGTTAGTTAAGATGTTTCATTAATGAAATTTTACTAATCTCTAATTGCTATAGCTAATGTTCAATATCTGCTAGGGATTAGAGATTAGCGATTTATTGTTATTTTCTATTTAACTACTGGTTCTAATATATTTATTTCACCCTTATGGCAGTCAATCTCTGCTTTTACGCCTATTGGGAGAGTTAGGTTTGGATAGTCATGTCCGCACATAAAGTTAGATAAGGTAGGTTTATTTAGAGATAAAATTTTATCTAGCATTACTTCATTTATTGTAAGGCTCTTTTCATAATTAGGTAAAGAGCAACCAGTAAACTGGCCGATTATAAAACCACTACATTGATGCAGCTTCCCTGACAAATGAAGCTGAGTTAACATTCTATCTATAACGTAAGGCTGCTCATTAATATCTTCCATAAATAGTATGTTATTTTTAGTGTCAATTTCATAGGGAGTACCTAAGGTAGCTGTAATTAAAGAAAGATTTCCACCAACAATTTTACCAGTAGCTTTGCCAATTATATTCCGTGTAAGATCTATTCCTAAGGGGTTTAGTAATTTGTAGGGCCTATAACCATTCATAAGAGTAGTCAAAAAACTATTTAATGTATCTACATCATTAAAGTTTGAGTTGCCCATAGGACCATGAAAAGTAATAAGACCGCACCTTGAGTTAATAGTGTTCAACAAAGAGGTTATATCACTATAGCCTACGAAGATTTTAGGATTACTTCTTATGATTTCGTAATCAATAAGGGGAAGGATTCTCATAGAGCCATATCCCCCCCTCATACATAAAATCATATCTATAGTTTCATCTTTGAACATATCCATAAAATCTTGTGCTCTTTCCCTATCTTCACCAGCTAAATAACCCACTTTTTCATACAGAAACTTTCCTTCTTTAATATTAAAGCCCTGGCTTTTAAGAAAGTTAATACTTTCTTTTATCTTTTCAGGGTTTTCTGGACTAGAGGGCGAAATGAGACCTATATTAAAGCCTTTTATCAATCTTTTACCTATCATTAAATCACACCTTAATAATATTTATATATAAATATAATATTTTTGGCTCTAAAACATGTCTCTTTTATTTAGAATTATTATAGTAGCTATTACTGTTATCAGCGTCATGGATAAAACTATAGCAAAGCCATGTCCGCTAGCAGCTTCAGACCAAGGAAGGCCAGTTACATTCATTCCGAATAAACCAGAATATATATTTGGTATAGACATTACTATAGTTACAGAGGCTAGCAACTTCATTACTAAGTTCAGATTGTTGGATATTACATTAGCGGAAGCTTCCATGGTGGCATTTAGTATGTTCGCATATATTCCTGTCATTTCTATTGCCTGTTTAATTTCTATTATTACATCTTCTAAAATGTCCTTATCTTCTTCATACTTTTGCATTATTTCAAGCTTTAACATTTTCTCTAAGGTTATTTCGTTAGCCTTAAGAGAAGTTGAGAAGTATACTAAGGAGTTTTGAAGTGATAATAGTTGCATAAGTACCTTATTACTCACAGAACTATGGAGTTTTTTCTGTATCATCAAACTCTTTTTTTCAATTTGACGCAAGCAAATAAGAAAGTAGCTTGAAACTCTATAAAGTATTTGAAGAATAAATCTAGAGCGTTTAAAAGTATAGAAAGATCGAATATTACCTTCTATAAAGTCATTTAAAAGCTTACTGTTTTTTAAACAAACAGTTATAATCTCCTTTTGGGTATGAATTATGCCTAAAGGATACGTATCATAGGTTAATGAGTTCTCTTCCATTTCAGTAAAGGGTATGTCTACTATAAATAATGAGTTAGCATCTTCAATATCTATACGAGAACTTTCTTCTTCATCTAAAGCAGCATTTAAAAACTCAACGGGTACTCCGGTTTTTTTAGATATGAGCAAAACTTCTTGCTCTGAAGGAGATACCATATTGATCCAGCAGCCAGGTTCTATTGAATCTAATTGTTGCAAGGAATTACCTGTTTCACTTACTGTTTTATATATAGAAATCATATAGTTCAATCCTTTCTAACAATACATATATTCTATTATAACGTACCTTATGAAAAATTCATCATTAATTTCAAAAAAGTGAAGAGTAATTTTATATTAATAATAAGAAAAAGTGCTGGTTTTACCATATATTTAAGAAGGTTGCAATTGAGTGAATATACTGACTATTTGTTAATGAAAGTAAAGCCAAGATAACAAGTAAAATAATATAAATTATAATATGTAATCGTTTGACATAGATATAAACGAGCTAATTTAATCATAAACTATCTTATTAAAGTTTGTACTATTTTAAATAATGTTAGTATAATTCATATGTAAAGTCAAATTGAAATCGGGGGACGATTTAAGCCATGTACAAGGAAACTGTGGCAAGAAAGAAAATACCAACTATATTTATAATAGTAATATATTTAACAACTTATGTGGTTATATCAGATATTGTTAAAAATGTAAGCATGGGTACCTTCTTAATAGGAGAATATTTAAAAATAGCATTAACTTTGTTCGTTCTAGTGATAATTATAAAACAGGTAAACAAGTGTAGTATCAAGTATAAGTATTCAATTATTGCAGATGAACTTATTATATATAAGCTTAAAGGTTCTAGAGAAGAGGTTATCGAAAGCATTAAGCTGGGAGATATTCAGTGTGTTGAAAAGACAAACTTATTAAAATATAATTTAGATAGGTTTTTCTGTAAAAAGTGTGCTTGTATTAACTTTGCTAATGATGTGTATGAATGTAAGTATAGTAATAACGATAATAGTGGTAAGTTTTATTTTGAACCAAGCTGTAAATTAATTAGCAAATTAAATATCTTCGATAAAAATAATATTAAACACTAGGTTATGATTTAGCCTAGTGTTTTTTTATAGTGTTCTGTAGTTCCAGTCTAGATTCAGCAATTAAATTTGGCTGATTTATTAAATCTAGGCCAGTTAGTGCCAAGGCTTTAGTAGTATTTAGCACTTTTTCTTTTGCAAAGGGAGATAATGTAGATTCACCAAATTCTTTGCAAGCATATTTAATTGAATTTTCTTCATTAATATTTATTAGAAATCTAACGCTTGGTACTTTATGGCTTACAGTTCCAAGGCTAAGCCCGTTACTTAGTTCACTATCTTCTTCAATATCAATAATCCCAATTTCTTTAAGATTATGAGATAGAATTCTACATAGAGTTTTACTACATACGAAGTTATCATAGGGAACTTCAGAAAGTGTAATTTTTGAAGATAATCTGGTAAAATCATCAAAAGAAGAAATTACTTTGGTTATTTTGTTTTTTATTTCTTCAGCCATCTCTAAATCAGGAGCCTCAATAGTAAAAGTTGTTACTATATTATCCGGAGCTATGTTAGGGACTATTTTTCCATGTATAGATATTTTATCTATTGAACAAGTAGTGGGATAGACTTTTAATATTGTATTAATTGAATTTAAAGTATAAAGGGATACATCTAAGGTAGATATTTTTTTATTTTTTTCAAAGCAGGAGTAATCATCACACCTGTGAGTGATTTTTATTGGTAATAAGGCCGGTGAACTGCAGCAGTTAGTGTTTTTAAAGCTAGGCTGAGACATTAAAATAACATCAATATCATCAAAAACCCCTTGCTTTGACATAGTGACCTTAGTGCCTCCTAAAAATTCACCTGGACAACCTAATATGATTACTGAGCCACCAGTCTTAGGAATAACTCTGGATAGCCCTAAGGCAGCCCCTATAGACATAGATGATATTAAATTACTGCCTAGAATATGCCCTTCTTTACAAGAACAATCATATTCACAGATATAGCATATTTTAGGATGACCTTCTCCAAATTGGGCCATGAAAGCTGTAGAAATATCTAAGAAATTTTCTTGGATAGTAAAATTATTTTCTTTTAAAATATTTGTTAAGTAACCATGAGCTTTATGTTCATTAAAGCTTTCTTCAGGATATTCATATAAAAACTTTGAAATTTTATGTATTTCTTCTTCTATGGTTGCTAAATAATTTATAATTTCTTGTTTCATAAGTTTGCCTCCTAAAATTAATGTGCCTTTATTAGTATGCCCTTCATAGATAAATATATTTTTTAATTGTGGTTGAAAAACTTATTTACAAAGAATATAATAAATAATGTACGTTTTTGGAAATGATTGGAAAATAAAGGGGGGAGGATCATGGATAAAAAGTATTATAAGTTTTTACCGATTACTTTACTAATAGGAATAGTAATTTCCCTGTTATTTGGACAAGAGTTTGCATATGCAATTACTTATCCGAAGATAGAAAATATTGTACAAGAATATGACACTATCTATGAAGGAGAGGAACAAACCCTAGACATAGTGACGGCTTATGAGGGAAAGGTTCAATATAGGGTTTGGATGCATACTAAAGGGGAAAATGATTGGAAAGAGGTTACTAAAGGATATACAGAAGTAATTGAAGGTAATCGGGTATATTCAATTACTACTCAAAAGCTTTTAGAAGGGGATTATGAGATTTCCGTTTGGGTTAAAAGAGCAGGGGTAGCACCTAAGGATGCACGGGGCTTTGATAGCTATACTGTAACTACTATTAAATGTGGTAAGACAAATGTGGAGCATAAGCAACTTAACCTGGATACTTTTAAAAGCAAATATTCTTTAGGTGAGACACTAGAGATAAAAAGTGAGTCCTCAGAAGAAAATTTTTTTAAACTTACGGGTTACGATATTATAAAAAATAAGGAAATTGTTTCTTTTAATGATTACAAGGAAAGTATTTCTTGGAAACCAAAAGAAGAAGGAGTATATTTATTAAAGCTTACTATAAAGAGTAGAGAAAAAATTATTCCAGATAAGAATAAGGATGAGGTTAAAAATGAGAATGCTGGAAATGAAGGTGCTTCTCAAGACATCATTATAGAAAATAAGGAAGTAGAAACTAAAATAAACAAATTAATAATAGTAGGAAATCCATATAAGGAAAAGCTCCCTACGATACCGAAGTCACCTCAGGTAACATCTCTTGTAGTTGGGAATGCTGGGGAAGTTGAAAAGATTTATATAAAAGCAGAGCCAAAAAAGAATTCAAAAAATTTAGGGTATATTTATGGAAGTCTTAATGGAGTAAAAATACTAAAAAAGGTAGGAGATTTTTATTATATTGAAGCCACAAATTACGATACTTTAAATGTGATAAAAGGATATGTATACACTTGGCAGCTAAAAACCGTAAAACCCAAAGAAGGATGTTCAATCTTAGTAGATTTGAGTGAGCAAAAAATTTATATTTTTAAAGGGGAAGCCCTAGAAAAAACATTCAAGTGCTCCACAGGTCAAGACTGGACACCTACTCCAAAAGGAACTTATTTAATTGGAGATAGAGGGGATAAATTTTATACAGGTTACAAAAATTCTATAATATGCTACAACTGGATAAGAGTTAATAATGATTTTTTATTTCATAGTGTTTTACATGATAAAAAGGGTAACGTAATAAAATCAGAGGAACAAAAGCTTGGACAAAAGGCTTCTCATGGATGTATAAGAGTAGCTGTGAATGATATAAAATGGATGTATAATTACATTCCTAAGGGTACGTTAGTTGTTATCCAAGATTAAACTTAAAGAAACGCCGAACTAAGGCGTTTATTTAAGTTTAAAGCCATCTGTGAATAACAAATTAAGCTTAGAATTATCTAGGAATAACTCTTCTAAACAATTCTTCAACTTCGCTTCCGAATTCAGATAAAGGTCTTCCACTACGAATACCATTACCTACATTAGTTATTCTTGTAAAGATATCTGGGTCAGCAGTTACAGCTACAGAGGTAATTTGACTATCAGTACTTTTAACTGCTTTTTCAATATTCGATTTCATTTGATCTGTCATTGACCCTTCAGTGGTTGCAGCTATATCTACTCCAACTAGAGCTCTATTATTAGAAATTATAACCTTTGAGCTTCTCACTCCACTGACTCTATTTACAGCAGTAGCTATTCTTTCAGCTCTTGTATATAGAGTATTGTCTCCTGTTATAGTATCGTTACCAGTCATATTATTTGTAATATTATTTCCAGTTGTTCCATTGGGATTTGTTGTTGCGTTAGGGTTAGTAGTTCTATTAGTGGTTGTTCCTGATGGAGGAGGGTTCGTTACCTTATTAGTACATCCTAGGATACTTAAAGAAAATAGTAACACTGAAAAAATTATTAAAATATTTCGTTTACTTTTAAACAACATTTTTTATCACCTCAAAAAGTATTATGTGCAGTTTTATAGATATCTATTATAAAAAATTTAAGCAGAATTTAGTGTTTAACCTAAAAGATAAAATAATTCCAAATAATTCAAAAAAAATTTTTGTGGACAAAATAAGATTTCCATATAGCTTGAATAAAATATATTATAAGGGGCAAGTATTTCTAGTAAACGCAATTAACATTAAATTAAGGGGGGAAATATGCCAAAACAAAAATGTATTATATGTGGAAAGCCTCTAAATGATGGTATAATGATAAATGGAAGAGGAATATGCAAAAACTGCGAAGAAAGAATAATAAAAGCAGAAAGTGGTACAGATTTTTATGAATACTACAAAGGTTGCATAAGAAAAACTATAGCCTATTACATGGTAAGAGGAGTGGATTACAATTGGTTAAATTACCCCTTGTAAAAGGAGTATTAAATTATGTAAGTGAAGATAATATAAGTTTTTCTATCCCAGGTCATAAAGCAGGAAAAGGATTCATGTCAACAGAGGAGGGAGAAGAATTTTATAAAGAACTAGTAAAATGTGATTTAACAGAAGTTGAAGGATTAGACAATCTTCATAACCCAAAGGGAATTATAAAAGCTGCACAAGAAAAGCTGTCACAATTTTATGAAAGCAAAAGTTCTTACTTTTTAGTAAATGGAAGCACTAGTGGTAATTTAACTATGATTTTTTCTGCTTTTAATGAAGGAGATAAGGTTATAGTTGAGAGAAATTGTCACAAATCTATATTCAATGGGATTATTTTAAGAAAATTAAAGCCCATATATATAAAAAATAAAATAAACCATAAATTTGATGCTCCTCTTTCTATAGATGGGGAGCATTTTTTGAATATATTAAAGGATAATGAGGATGCAAAGGGAATAATTATAACTTACCCTAATTATTATGGAGTTTGTGCAAATTTAAAATTTATTATTAATGAAGCTAGTAAAAGAAAAATGAAGGTTTTAGTTGATGCAGCTCACGGGGCTCATTTTGGGGTTACTAAAAACTTACCTGAAAACCCATTAAAAATAGGAGCAGATATGGTAGTAATGAGTTCTCACAAAACTTTACCTAGTCTTACTCAGACGGCTTTCCTGCATGTAGGAGCAGGTATTCCAATAGAACGGGTTGAGCTTTACTTAAGAATGTTTTTAAGTACAAGCCCCTCCTATATACTTATGTGCTCTATGGATTACGCTAGATTTTATTTAGAATATAAGGGAAAGCAAGAGTATGAAAAACTTATTAATATAGCTGAAAAGTATAGAACTAAAATAAATGAAATAAAGGGATTACATATAATTGGTAGAGAGGATTTAAAAGGAGAAGATAATTTAGTAGATCCTACTAGATATGTACTTAATATAGAAAAAGGCTACAGTGCTGCAGCACTTTCAGATTATTTGAGGAAAAATAAAATTCAACCAGAGATGAATGATGGTCAAAATGTAATTCTTATTTTTTCCCCTTTTAATGAGGAAGAGGACTTTAAAAAGCTTTATGAAGTTTTAAAAAACTGCGATATAAAAAAACTAAAGGTAGATTATTGTAATATATTAAATCATAATATACCTAAAAGTATGGCAATCCCTTATGAAGTAATTGATAAAGTAGCAGAATATATAAATCTTCAAGAGGTAGAAGGAAGAATATGTGCAGAGAGTATAATACCTTACCCGCCAGGTATTCCATTAGTTAATTTAGGGGAAGTAATAGATGACGATACTATTAATGCAATTAAATATTATGTAAATAATAAAATAGATGTAATTGGTGTATTAAAGAGTGAGAAGAACTATAGTGTAAAAGTAATTAAAGCTTAATATATTTGGAGGAGAAAAATGAAACAAGGATTATTTATTACTTTAGAGGGACCAGAAGGCTCTGGTAAATCAACTATAATTAAGTTACTAGAAGAATATTTAAGCGAAATGAATATAGAATTTATATCTACAAGAGAGCCCGGAGGAATAGAAATATCGGAGCAAATTAGGGAAATAATTTTAAATAAGAATAATATAACTATGGATTCTAGAACAGAAGCACTTTTGTACGCTGCAGCAAGAAGACAGCATCTAACTGAAAGAGTAATTCCTGCCCTTGAAAAAAATAAAGTAGTTATCTGTGATAGATTTGTTGACTCATCCCTAGCCTATCAGGGATATGCAAGGGGCATAGGAATGAATCAGGTTATGGAGATAAATAAATTTGCCATTGATAAATATATGCCTGATTTAACTATATATCTAGATATCGATCCAAAGCTGGGACTAGAGAGAATTGCTAAAAATAAAGACAGGGAAGTAAATAGACTGGATTTAGAAAAATTAGACTTCCATAAAAGAGTAAGAGAAGGGTATATGATTTTGCTGAAGGAAAACCCAGATAGGATAAAGCTAGTTGACGCTAGTAAAGATATTTTAGAAGTGTTTGCTAATATTAAAAAACTTTTAAAGAATGTTCTTAAATAATTAATAAATGTGTTAAAATGTAATTAAGAAACCTTATAGTATTGGAATTAGAACCTTCAAAGTAATTAAAATTATTAAAATACAGGGGGGTAAAATAATGAAACTTGTAATTGCTGTTATACAAGATGACTATTCCGATGATCTTATAGAAGTAATTACAGAAGCAGGCTATGGGGTAACTAAGCTTGCTACTACAGGGGGCTTTTTAAAATCAGGAAATACTACTTTAATGATTGGTGTTAACAAAGAGCAAGTAGATGATGTTATAGCTATAATTAAGGACATCTGCAAAAAGAGAAATGAAATAATAACTACACCTTCCCCAGTTACAGGGGCTACTGGAATGTATATACCTTATACTGTAGAAGTTGAGGTTGGAGGAGCTACAATATTTGTAGTAGATGTAGATAAGTATATAAAAATATAAGTAGAGAGCCCAAATTTATAATTTGGTGCGAATCACTTACTCATTCGAGGAACGAGAAGGAGTTTCCTTAAGTAATTATATGAATTTGGAGGAACGTCATGGGCTTTGAAGCTATAATAGGGCATCAGATGATTATTAAACAAATACAGGATTCAATTAGTTCAGGAAGATTTTCTCATGCCCATCTTATAGTAGGAGAAGATGGGATCGGAAAGAGTATTATTGCCAAGGAAATAGCTTTAAAGCTTCTTAATAAGAAAGAAAATAAGAACTGTGTAGATATTATAGAGGTGAGAAGTTCCAAAAATAAAAATTCAATTGGAGTAGACGAAATAAGAGAAATAATAAAAGAGGCAAATAAAAAACCCTATGAATCAGATAAGAAGGTTATTGTTATTTATGAAGCCCATAAAATGACTACAGAAGCTCAAAATGCTTTTCTTAAAACTATTGAAGAGCCTCCAAGTGGGGTTAACTTGATATTGCTCTCTGAAAGTATAGAGCTTATTTTAGAAACCATAAGATCTAGATGCCAGATTTATAAATTAAATAGATTAAATTTTAAGGAAATGAGAACATATATTGAAAAAAAGTATCCTGGACTTGAAGAGACAGACATAAAGCAATTAATTGCTTTTAGTGAAGGCATACCAGGGAGATGTAAAAGTTTTATAGAAGATGATACTTTTAAAGAAATTAGGAATAGAACCATTAATATACTTCTTGAAGTTTGCAAAAAAGATAGGTATATTATAAAGCAGTACGAGAATTTTTTTAGTAAGTATAAAGATCAGTGGAGAGAGATATTAAGTTGCTTTATTTCATATTTAAGAGACATTGTTGTTTATAAGGAGTTAGGAAACAAAAAAATGGTTATAAATAATGATAAGTTAGAAGATATAAAGAAGCTTTCTAATATATATTCATTTAAGGAACTTAATGAATTTGTGGAGGTAATAAACAAAGTAAGAAATAATTTGGAAAGAAGAATTAATCAAGAGTTGGCTTTTGATATAATGTTGCTGAATATGCAGGAGGTTTAAGATGATAACAGTTGTAGGAGTGCGCTTTAAGAAATCCGGAAAGATATACTATTTTGACCCAAATGGATTAGAGATAGAAAGTGGTTATAGCGTAATAGTTGAAACAGTAAGAGGAATAGAATTTGGTGAATGCGTAATAGGCCCTAAGGAAATTAGAGAAGAAGAAGTAATATCGCCTCTAAAAAACGTTATAAGAAAAGCCACTGATGAAGATATAGAAAAACATAAGGAAAATAGAAGAAAGCAAGAAGAAGCTCTTAATATATGCCTTGAAAAGATAGAAAAACACCACCTTCCAATGAAGCTTATAGATGTAGAATATACTTTTGATAATAATAAGATTATTTTCTATTTTACAGCAGAAGGAAGAGTGGATTTTAGAGAACTTGTAAAGGACTTAGCAGCGGTATTTAGAACAAGAATTGAGCTAAGACAGATAGGTGTAAGAGATGAGGCTAAGATGGTTGGGGGACTTGGTCCTTGTGGAAGACCTATGTGCTGTTCTTCATTTTTAGGGGACTTCGTGCCTGTGTCAATAAAGATGGCTAAAGAGCAAAACTTATCCTTAAATCCAACAAAAATATCTGGGATCTGTGGAAGATTAATGTGTTGTTTGAACTATGAAGAATCAACATATGAAGATATTAAAAAAGAACTTCCTAAGGTAGATTCTATTGTGGATACTCCTTACGGTAAAGGAGTAGTTATTAGTAATTCTGTTGTAAAAGAAATGGCAAAGGTTAAAATTTCTCTTCATGATGGAGAAGACATAGTTAAAGAAGTCGGAATAAAAGAAATGACATTAATTTCAGGCGGATATGAATATATTGGTGACAATATAAGTGAAGAAGACATTAGGCTAGAAGCAGATGATTTAGATGATAAAACAATAAGTGAACTTTTGAAGGATAACTAGGAGGTACACCATGAAGGCTCTAATTAAAATTTCTAATATACGATCAGAAAATGATGTAAATAGGATAAGAACGGCCCTTGGAGCTAAAGAAGGTGTGGTTGCTTGCCATATTAAAGTTGAAAAGGGAGAAGTAGAAGTAGTATACGACCGTTACTTTATCAATGAGGAAAAAATGAATGATTTGCTTGAGGATATGGGATATACTAAGGGATAAAAGTTTGTGTAATAATTAACTTTTAAAAATATTGACTTTTAAAAATGTTAAAAACGTGATAAAATATAGGAGGCATGTACATAAATAATGTAATCATGCAGTTAAACTGTTGGGAGGTGTTTTTCATGGCATTTAAAATTAGTGATTCATGTGTTAGTTGTGGAGCTTGCGCTTCTGAATGTCCAGTTGGATCAATTAAACAAGGAGATACTCAATTCGACATCGATGCAAGTTCTTGCATAGATTGTGGAAACTGTGCTAATGTATGTCCAGTTGGAGCAATATCACCTGAAGAATAAGATTAAATAAAAAAGCCGTCATTATGACGGTTTTTTTATTTAATAAAAACGCTGAAAAGTTTTACTATAATAGGTGATAAAATTACTGTAATTAATCCAGCGAGCCCTATGGATAGGCCGCTCATGGCTCCTTCAGTTTCTCCTAGTTCAATAGCTTTACCAGTACCTATTCCATGAGAAGAAGTTCCTATAGAGACTCCCATGGCTACTTTGTTAGTAATTCTAGCTAGCTTAAGTACCCAAGGAGATATTATTGCTCCAAGTATTCCTGTTGAGACAATGGCAGCTAGTGTTAATGAAGAAATACCTCCAAGCTGCTTTGCTATTTCCATTCCAATAGGAGCTGTAACTGATTTTGGCACTAAAGACAAAATAATAGAACTGTCTAATTTAAATAAATAGCAAAGTAAAATAATGCTTATCATTCCAATAGTTGATCCAGCTGTTATTCCAACTATAATAGGGAGAAAATTTTTTTTCAAAAGGTCTATTTTTTTATACAAAGGAACAGCTAAGACAACTGTAGCTGGCCCAAGTAAGAAAGATATAAAGCTTCCACCTTTATTATAGTCTTCTAAACTTATGTTGAAGGTTACCAAAAATCCAATTACTAAAATTATACTTATAAGCAGAGGATTTAATAAAGCAATTTTTATTTTAGAATTTAGGAAACATCCTATTTGAAAAGCAAGCAATGAAATTAATATGCCGAATATTGGCGTGGAAATAACTTCTTTCATTTAGCACCTCTCCTTATTAAAAATTGAACTATAGCTCCCGTAGATATGAGAATTATAACAGTTGAGAGTACGCAAATAATAACTATTGGCAATAGATTCTCTTTTAAAATTGAAAGGATAGAAATTAAAGCAACTCCTCCTGGAAGGAATAAAAACGTTAAATTATCAAGAAGAAAGTTACTGATTTCTTTAATTCTATTAACTTTTATTATTCCTTTATATAGGCAAGCTAAAAGAATCATCATACCTAAAACATTACCAGGTATAGGCAAGTGAAAGACTTTACTTATAAGTTCGCCTAGAAAATATATACCAAATATAATAGTAGTTTGTTCTAATAATTTCAAAACAGCACCCCAATTCCTAAATAGAGAATATTATTAAAGTAGTATATAGTACAATATAGCTTTTTTTAAGTTAAAAATCAATTGATAAATATACTATTTAAGTTATAATTAATCTATGTTTTAAATGGGAAAGCTATAAAAATAACAAATTACTAAAGTGGTGATAGAAATGAATAATAAATTGATAAGGGAAGATGAAACCATAGATGATTTGCAGCTTAAAGGTCTTTGTATAATACAAAAAAAAGATGGCTTTAGGTTTGGTGTGGATGCAGTTCTTCTAGCTAATTTTGCAAATGTAAAAAGAGGAGACTATGTTATAGATCTTTGTACTGGTACAGGAATAATACCATTTATACTTGCGGGAAAGACCCAAGGGGAGAAAATAATAGGGCTAGAAATACAAGAACAAATGGTAGAGATGGCTAAAAGATCTGTTAAAATTAATAACTTAGAAAATAGGGTTGATTTTGTACAGGGAGATTTAAAAGATGTAAGTATGCTGAAGAATTTTACTAAAGCCGATGTTATAACAGTTAATCCACCCTATAAACTTTTTAATTCAGGTATAGTAAACCCAGAGGATAAAATGGCTATTGCAAGGCATGAAATTTTATGTACTTTAGAAGATGTAATTATTGCTGCAAGAGCTTTGCTGAAGGATAATAAGAGAATGTTTATGATACATAGACCAGATAGATTGGCAGATATAATAACACTTATGAGAAAGCATAAAATTGAACCTAAGAGGATTCAAATGGTTCATCCAAATACAAAAAAACCTCCTAATATTGTACTTATAGAAGGGCAAAGAGATGGAGGAGCCTTTTTAAAATGGGAGGAGCCTTTATTTGTTTATAATGATAATGGAGGATACACAGAACAAATAGATAGAATTTATGGCAGATGCAAATAAAATTATAGAAGGGAAGTTTGGGTCTTGAGTGGCAAATTATACGTAGTTCCAACTCCAATAGGAAATTTAAAAGATATTACCTTAAGGGCACTAGAAGTGCTTCAGGCAGTGGACATTATAGCGGCAGAGGATACTAGACAAAGCCTGAAGCTGCTAAATCATTTTAACATTAAAAAGCCTCTTATAAGTTATCATAAATTTAACGAAAATATAAAAAGTGATAATATAATTGAAAGCTTAATGAGGGGTAAAAATATAGCGTTAGTGTCTGATGCGGGAACGCCAGGAATCTCCGATCCAGGAAGTGTTATTATCAAAAGATGTATACAAGAGAATATACCTTTTGAGGTGCTAACCGGTGCCACTGCAGTAACAACAGCACTAGTTTACTCAGGATTAGATACTACAAAATTCTTGTTTAGAGGATTTTTACCTAGGGATAACAAGGATAAAAAACAGGTAATTGAAGATGTAAAAAATAGACCAGAGACTTTAGTTTTTTATGAAGCACCTCATAGACTTCAGAAGACTTTAGAATTTCTACTTGAAAACCTAGGTGATAGAAATATAGCTCTATGTAGAGAACTTACGAAACTCCATGAGGAAATAATTAGAATAAGTTTAAAGGAAGCGATTGAATACTATACCTCAAATGCTCCAAAAGGTGAATTTGTTCTTGTTATAGAAGGTAAAAGCAATGAAGAAATAAAAAGAGAGATAGAAGCTGCTTGGCAGGAACTAACCATAGAAGAACATATAAAAAAATATATGTCCGAAGGGTATAACAAGAAAGATTCGGTGAAAATGGTAACAAAAGATAGGGGAATATCAAAATCAGAGGTGTACAAATATTCTATAAATTTGTAGAAAAAGCTAGCATACTATTGGTTAAAGACTAAAAAAGTAAAATAGGAAGTTTTTTGTGCTGTAAATCATATCCGTTTAATGTTATAATATAATATATTACTGTATTATATTAATATTAAAGAGAAAGGAGATGATATTATTGCATAAAAAGGTGAGTTATATAGTAACTACTGCTTTATTAATAGTTGCTATGAGTACCACTGCGGTTTTAGCTGATCCTTTGTCGGACAAGCTTAACCAACAGCAAACTGAAATGCAAGAACATAAAAGCCAATACAATACTGCAAAACAAAAGGTATATGAGATTGAATCAAAAATTGAACACTTTGATTGGCAAATTGAAGCCTTGTTAACTGAAATAGAAGGGAATAAGACTAAAATTAAATCTATTGAAAATGACATAGAAATATCAAAACAAGAAGTGCAAAAGGCTGAAGAAGAAATAAAAGCAGAACAAGATTTATATAACGAAAGAATGAAAACAATGTATATGAATGGCGTTGGGGGATACTTAGATGTAGTCCTTGGTGCAGAAAGCTTAAGTGATTTGTTTGAAAAAGTAGAAATAGTAAAAAAGATCACTGAGTTAGATAAACAGATTGTTAAGGAATTAAAAGAAAAACAAGAAGCATTAAATATTAAGCAAGAAAAACTTAAGGAAGAGCAAACTAAGCTAATAGCTTTAAATAATACACAGGAAGAGAAGAAGAAAGCTTTAGAAAAAGATAAGAGTGAACAGGACAAGCTTATAGCAGATGCTAGAAGTCAGGCATCTGAATATGGAAGCGTTGTTAAGGAAGATCAAGCTAAGATAAAGGAAACTAAAAGGCTTATTGAGCAGATGAAAGCAAAGGTCTCCGGATCTACACCTTCAAGAGGCTCTGCATCCTTATCATCAGATGCGGTAGTTGCTTACGCAGCTAAATTTTTAGGAAAACCATATGCTTGGGGAGCTAATGGAGCAGAAAGCTTCGATTGCTCAGGATTTACTAAGTACGTTTATGCTCATTTTGATGTTAGATTACCTAGAGTATCAAGAGATCAAGCAGAAACAGGATCATATGTATCTAAAAGCGATCTTCAACCAGGAGATTTAGTTTTCTTTGGCTATAATGGTGGATCTGGATCAATACATCATGTAGGAATATATGTAGGTAATGATTCTTATATTCATGCTCCAAGAACTGGGGATGTAGTTAAAATAAGCACTCTATCAAGTAGATCTGATTATGCTACAGCAAGAAGAGTAAAATAAATTTTAAAAGGATATGTTAAGTACATAGTTAAACCCTCTGTAAATTCAGAGGGTTTTTTAAAACAATAAAAACTCCATGAAATGGTCATGGAGTTTTCTAAATAGAAAAAGTTATTTCATATCAGTTTTTAAAATATCTAAGCAGTTATGGCAAATGTTTTTTCCTTTGTAATTAATTACATTTCTTGCATCTCCACAGAAAATACAAGCTGGCTCATATTTCTTTAATATAATTTGTTCTCCATCTACATAGATTTCAAGAGCATCTTTCTCAGCAATATCTAAGGTTCTTCTTAATTCTATTGGGATAACTATTCTTCCAAGTTCATCTACTCTTCTTACTACACCTGTTGATTTCATTAAATTTTCCTCCTTAAAAATAAAATAATATAATATATATTTTAGCCTGCTACATCTTTCGACATATCTTTACTTAAATAATAGCAAATATGACAAAAGAAGTCAACATAAAAAATGTTTTTTTTAGATTAAGTTACAAATTTCTTATTAACTTCCATCTAAAGTTAATATACTACCAATTTATTCAAATGTCAATATGTAATTTTTTGTGAAAAATTCCTTGTGTTAGCCTAGAAATAATCCTAATAATCAGGATTCAAAAGGATTAGAGGATAAAAGTGACAAAAATTATGGAAGTATATTACATTATGAAAAATAGACAAATTCATTAATAAAATAGTAATTTAATGGATAATAAAATACAACATGTCGAAAATAATGCACTCTATTATAATCTATGTCAGAAGATGAATATTTTTTATAGAAACAAAGTTATTGCTAAGCTTTTACTTGTGTTATAATTAATAGTAATTTATAGTAGTAGGTGAATGAATGAAGGAAATTATAGAGAGTATTAAGAAAATTTTACATATTACAAATGGAAATGCTTATATTGTTGGAGGGTATATTAGAGATAAACTTTTGAATAGGGAAGTTATTTCTGAGGATTTAGACATTATTTATGAAGGCGATATTGAATACTTTATAGAAAACTTAGAAAAAATAGGCTATTCCATTTTTCCTATAAAAGAAAGTATAGGTATTTATAGAGGAGTTATTGAAGGTAAAATAGTTGATATTGCAAGGCTTAAGGGAAGAAATATAGAAGAGGATTTAAGAAGTAGAGATTTTACCATAAATGCAATAGCCTTAAAGCTAATAGAAAATAAAATTATAGATCCATTTAAAGGTCGAGAACATTTAAAGGCTAAGTTAATCCACGAAGTTACTGATAATAGTATAAAAGATGATAGAGTGAGAATTCTAAGAGCTTACAGGCTGTCCTTAAAACTTGGAATGCATTTTAGTAGGACCTGTGAGACACATATTATTGAAGAAAGCAAATATATAAAGGAATATCCAAAGGAAAGAATATATAGTGAACTGATAAAGTTAATAGAGGAAGATAAGGAAGCCATAGCTTTTGAAGTCTTAGAAAGGTGTGGTGTACTTCAGAACTTAATACCATATATTGATGAACTAAAGGTAATTGGTAAATGCAGATATCATATTGAAGATGCATTTACACATATGAATTTAGTATATAAAAATTTTAAAGCTTTACTTAAGGGTAATTTTAATATTAAAGGTTTAGATTTAGGATTATTTAATAGAAGTTTAGGGGGAACCCATTTAAAAAATTATGTAGCTTTTGCTGCTTTTTCTCACGATATTGGGAAGGCTAAATGTTATAAGAAAATAGAAGATAAAATAAGTTTTATAGGGCATGATAAAGTGGGAGCTGAGATAATTAAGGAAGTATGCGAAGAGTTGGGTTTTCCAAATGACGGGAAAAAGCTCATAGAGGTTCTTGTTGAAGCTCATATGTATCCATTAGGTCTTTGTAAAAACAGTATTAAAAATAATAAAAAAAGCTTCTATAAGTTTTTTTCAAGATATGATAAATTTATACCATTTATATTAACATTATCTTATTGTGACATGTATGCTACAAAAATGCTTTATGATCCTGATAATGAAGAAGAGCTTTTTAAAAAATATATAGAGTTGCTTTTTGAAGAATATAAATTATTTAGAAAAGCAAGGGACAATAAATTTGTAGATGGTAAGCAAGTGATGGAGATTACAAAAGTAAAAGGCAAAGAAGTTAGATTTTTATTAGAGGATTTAGAAAAGAAAGCCTACTTTAGACAAATTAATAATGTAGAAGAGGCTATAAAGTATTTAAAAAGCATTAGGAAAGTTTAACTTGTTAAGAATATAATTTGAAAGTGAGGTAAATTTAATGAAACTGTTTATTGATACTGCTAATGTAGAGGAGATTAAGAGGGTAAGTAAGTGGGGAATTTTAGATGGTGTTACTACTAATCCTTCTTTAATAGCTAAAGAAGGTAGAGATATTAAGGAGGTAGTAGAGGAAATATGCTCCATTGTAGATGGCCCAATAAGTGCAGAGGTAATAAGTTTAAACAGTGAAGAAATGGTTGAGGAAGCTAAGGAATTAGTCAAAATACATAAAAATATAGTAATAAAAATACCTATGTGTGAAGAGGGTATAAAAGCAGTTAGCATATTATCAAAAGAAGGTATAAAAACAAATGTAACCTTAATTTTCTCAGCTCAGCAAGCTCTTCTTGCTGCAAAAGCTGGGGCTAGCTACGTAAGCCCTTTTGCTGGCAGACTTGATGATATAGGAAGTGATGGACTACAAGTTGTTGCAGATATAGCAGAAATATTTTACAACTATAATATACAAACAGAAATAATAGCTGCTAGCATAAGACATCCAATGCATGTTCTAAATGCAGCTAAAGCTGGAGCTCACATATCAACAATACCATATAAGGTTTTAAGTCAAATGTTAAAACATCCACTTACAGACAGTGGCATAGAAACCTTTATAAAGGATTATGAAAAACAAAATAGTAAGTAAGCTTTAAAAAGGAGAAGTTGAAGTATCGATTTCTTCTTTTTATTTTTGGTTATCAATATGAGAGATGCGGGGTATTTTTTTATTACAAATTAAGGACATAATAATACAATAATAATAAAAGTTCAGCAGAATAATTAAAAAAATGAAGCAATTATGATAGAAATACATCGTTTTATTCCACATAGTTTTAACAAGTTATCAACAAGAACATGTGTACAATGTGGATAAGTCTATTAATAAAATTGAACAAAATATAATAAAATCAATATTTACCTACATATTTAAGGTTATCAACAGAAAATGTGTATAACTTGTACATAAATGTTAATAACATTTCTATTTATGGTTTAAATTAAAATATGCAATAATTGTTTCATAGGAAAGTTTTGACATTAGTATACACATATAATGTACTAACGCTATACAAATTAAAAACTTGTAATAAGTTTATAAATAACTTATAATATAATGAAAAGTATATTAGGAAATAAGTATAATTTAAATAAAAAAAATGTAAAAAATTTAATTATAAATGCTTTTGTGTAAAATCGTGTCATTATAAGATTTAAACTCAACAATGTGGAGGTAAAAGGATTGAATAACAGTAAGTTTATATTAGATGAACTAAATAAAATAGCCAATGAAATTTCTGAGAATAGTCTAGTTCCCTATGAAGATTTACCACAGTATGACTTGTTTTTATCTCAGGTAATAGACTATTTGAATGATAGGTTTCAAGAAGAACAATATACAAATAATATAGTGCAAAATTATATTAAAAATGAAGTTATATCAAAGCCGGAAGATGGAAAAAAGAGAGGATATACTAAACTTCATCTAGTTCAATTAGTACTTCTTAGCTATATGAGGCCTATTTTAACTACTGAAGAAATAAAAAAGGTATTTGCACTTGCTTTCAATCGAATTAATGATAGAAGTGACGACATAATTTCTTTTGAAAAAGCTTATAAGATTTTTGATCAAATACAAGAAGAAAGTTTAAATAGTTTTTTTAATATAGACGCAATCAATGAAGAAAAATTTGAAAAGTTCATTGAAGAAAGTCAGTTAGAAGGAAAAGACAAGGGGAGAATTGTAGTTTTCCTAGTAGTAATGAGTCTTATTGCCCAGGCAAGTTCTATAAAAAAGCTAGCAAAAAAAATAATTGACGAATATAGAGACGATAAATAATATATATTTGAGCTTTTGTGCATATCTACTTTAAGAAGGAGAGGTGATGTGTATGGAGGCTCTTGTTGGGTTAATTGGGAATGTAGGCTTTCCTATAGCGGTATCTATTTACTTACTTGTGAGAATAGAAAACAAATTAGAGAAGCTTACTAGCAGTATTAACCAGCTTTCAAGCGTTATAAATAACATTCCTAGGCTGTGATAACTATATTTTCGAAGATAATGTCAGATATATTCTGGCATTATTATTTTTTGAATGACGTGATTATTGACAATAATAGGACTAAGGATTACCATTGAAGTGGGTATGTAGGTGATTATATCGGTATTGGGTAAAATATATAATAATTAAAGGGGGTTATGGTGTGATAAATTTAAAAGGAAGAAGTCTTTTGACTTTGATGGATTTTTCTAAAGAAGAAATTAATTACCTCATAGATTTGGCAAAGCAGATGAAAAGTGATAAAAAAGAAGGTGTTGAGTGGAAAAGAATTGGAGGTAAAAATATAGTCCTTCTATTTGAAAAGGATTCAACTAGAACTAGATGTGCTTTTGAGGTAGCTGCACATGATCAAGGGGTAAATATTACATATTTAGGACCTACAGGAAGCCAAATGGGCAAGAAAGAATCTATTAAGGATACTGCTAGAGTTCTTGGAAGAATGTATGATGGAATTGAATATAGAGGCTATGGACAAGAAATAGTAGAAACCTTAGCTAAGTACTCAGGAGTACCAGTTTGGAATGGACTTACGAATGAGGATCATCCAACTCAAGTATTAGCAGACTTTCTTACCATAAAGGAACATTTTAATAAGCCTTTAGATAAAATAACCTTGGCTTATTTAGGGGACGGAAGAAATAACATGGCAAATGCACTTTTAATAGGAGCATCAAAGGTTGGAATGAATATAAATATAGTTTCTCCTGAAAAATTATTCCCAGAAGAAGCTTTAGTTGAAAGATGCAAAAAGGTTGCTGAAGAATCTGGCTCAATTATTACAATTACTTCTGATATAAATAAAGGAGTAAAGGGAATTGATGTAATATATACAGATGTTTGGGTATCCATGGGTGAACCAGATGAAGTCTGGAAAGAAAGATTAGAAATGCTGTTACCATATAGAGTAGATATGAATATGATTAAGGCTGCAGAAAATCCTAATGTAAAATTTATGCATTGTTTGCCTGCTTTTCATGACTTAGGCACAACTATTGGAAAGGAAATATATGAAAAGTACGCTTTAGATGCCTTAGAAGTAACAGATGAAGTTTTTGAAAGTGAGTATTCAATAGTGTTTGATGAGGCAGAAAATAGAATGCATACTATAAAAGCAGTAATAGTTTCTACTATTTAGATAATAAAGCTTTTGTGAGTCCTAAAAGTATTTCGTGGACACACAGAAGCTTTAAATATTTAAAGAGACATATAAGAAATGAAAGAATATGTGAACTAAATTAAAAATATAAGAAAAATTAAAAGAAATTAATCGTAAATGTTTACAAAGAAAATCTTTACAGAAATATTTAAATATAATATAATTGATTTTAATAAAAGCAAATAATCTTCTTTGGAAGGGGGTGCATTGAAGGGAATATAGTTATTCCTACTTATGAAAACGTTTGAAAGACATCTTATGGTAATGCATCTTTTACCGGAGGGTAATAGTTGAAACTTTTGTTTTTGGATTAAGTTCCTAAGGGGTTAGGAACGAGAAAAATTTTAAATTTAATGTTTATGGGTGAATTAGCTGACAAATATGTCAGCTCTTTTTTTATGATATAATATAATATAATACATAGATCACGGGGGGATTCTCATGCAAAATGGGGTAAAAAATAATGGAGATTTTATTTTAGGGGTCAAAGCTTCTATACCATTAGTTATAGGATATTTGCCTATAGCTTTAGCCTTTGGAATATTATCTAAAACAACAGGTATTTCTATTATAGATAGTTTTCTTTTTTCTGCACTTGTTTTTGCAGGGGCAAGCCAGTTTATGGCGCTAAATTTAATTTTAATTGGAGCAGGCTTTGGAGAAATTATATTGACAACTTTGCTGGTAAATTTCAGACATTTTTTAATGAGTGCATCCTTAGCGGTAAAAATAGAGGGCAATATGAAACGATGGATTCCTTTTATTGCTTTTGGAGTAACGGATGAAAGCTTTTCAGTATTATCCTTTAGGGAAGGTAAGCTTACTAAAGAATTTACGCTAGGACTACAGCTTTCAGCATACTTATCCTGGGTATTAGGAACAGTTATAGGGTATCTTGCAGGAGGAATACTCCCAGAAATCATAATTGATGGTATGGGAATTGCTCTTTATGCAATGTTCACAGCTATTTTAGTACCAGAGTTAAAAAAGTCTAGTAAGGTATTATTTTTAGCTCTGCTCTCTGGAGGTGTTAATACCCTATTAAATTATTTAAATCTTCTACCAAAGGGGTGGAATATGATTGTAAGTATCATCCTAGTATCGTTTTTAGGATCATATATATATGAAGAAAAAGAGGTGAAGCTTTGTGAGCAGCAATAAGATAATATTAATTTTAGGAATGATGCTTGTTACATACATTCCTAGGCTAGTGCCTTTTTTATTTATTTCAGACAGGGAATTACCTAAGAGATTGAAAGGATTCTTGAAATCTGTACCCTATGTAGCCTTGGGGGCGTTGATTATTCCAGGAGTTTTCTCAGCAACTCCTATTATGCCTATTGCAGCCATAATAGGAATAGCTTTTGCATTTATATATAGCTGGTTAAGAGGAGGGATTATGGTTCCTGTTTTCGGTTCCATAATAATAACAGTACTAATGCTTTGGACAAGATAATATTATATTATGGGAGGTGTACATGTGTGGAGAAGGGCTTTTTTATTCCAAAGGACATAATGCCATTGCTAGAAAAGCTAAAAGAAGTTCCAGAAATAAAAGAAAAGATAGAAATAGCAACGTCTATGGAAGAAATAAAAAACATTATACAAGAAAACAAGAAGTTATTTTCTGTTTTTTAAGAGAATAAAAAAAGGAGGAATTAAAAATTCGCTCCTTTTATATTTTTTATCTTGATAATTGAGTTTTAATCCATGCTATTGCAGCTGGGTCATATGCTAATTGTACGTGGTTAAGATTCATAACCTTTTTCTCTAAAAGAGTTGCACCACCACTAGTCATAGGATCTGTCATTGTGGCACTATCAATGAAAATAACACCGTCACTTGGACCGTCATTCTCCATAACTATACCGTTAATTACGTTTACATTACCTGCAAGAGTTGCTATTTGAACTGATGGTTTAACTGGAGTATTTTTTAAAGTGTTTATTAAGTTTCCACCTTGGTTTATAGCATAATCTATTCCTTCAGAATAGCTATAGTAACCCCAACCACCGTAGTAAGTTGTGTACCAATCTTGTTCAAGAACGTCTAAAGCATATTTATCATCCCACTTAGCAAGCATTTGAGCTTGGCCAGTGTATGCTCCGCCACCATCAGCAGCACTATAAAGGCTATGGTAAGCAGTATCAACTGGCCAGCCATATATAGTCATGTATGTGTATGGAACTGGACCGAAAGCACCTGTGGCCATAATTCCCCAAGCGGCCCAAGTGTTCCTGAATGTGTAATCGATACCACCATTAGGAGCACCTAATTGAACATAGCGTCTTACATCATTTCTAAATGCAGTTCCCCAAGTTTTCTTAACATCAGAAACATACATTCTAGAGCTCATGTTACCTTTACTATGAGCTATTAAGTCTACCTTTGTTTTCCCTGTAATATCTTTTATTCTTTGAATAGCAGCAGCTAAAACTTCTCTTTGGAAGTAGTTGTCACCGTGTGGATGAGCAAAGGTTATTGAGAAAACAGCATATCCTTCACTAGTTAATGATTGAGCAAGTCCAGGTATTGAACCATCCCCTTTAGGGTCAATTGCATAGTCTCCATCTGAACCAGCACCATGTACGAATAGAACAGGATAAGGCTTTGTAGCTGTGTTCCATCCCGTAGCTTTGTGTAGTAAGAAAAGCTTGGAGTTAGGGCTTGCATCATTTCCAAAAGCTTCTATAATATTGCTCTTCTGTTGTTCATTATCACTTATAAATAATTCTTGTGTAATATTTGTGTCATTTACTCGTATTCTTTCTACTTGTGACCATAATCCTACAACGTCAGGATTAGCAGCGGCAGTAAATGTCTGCTCTACAGTTATTGTAGGTGCTGCATTTACTGGCTTTACAAAGCTAGTGAAAAGTAGCATTAAACTAAATAGGGCAGAAAGAAATAATGAAATAATGTTTTTTTTCTTTTTCAATTTTTTACCTCCTCACAATATTCATGATTAACAAAAATTGATACAATTCCTCCTTTCTTTTAGTAATCGGTTACATTTAATATGTTCTATATTTTCATTAAATTTCCTGCAAAATTAATCAACTATTTACCGACAAATTTTGAAAGAGATATATAAAAATTGATAAAATAAGATAAAAAAAGTAATATTAATTCCAATTATAGAACTACATTACTTTAACTTGCCACAAAATATTATTTTATTATTTTTGAAGGGAAGCAACATAGTTCTACTAATGAAACTATGTTGCTTCAATTTGTGAAAAATATAAATTAAATAAATCTTCATTTTCCATTATGAAATTATAATTATCACATAGTATATCTACTAGAGTTGAATCAAATAATACTCCTTTCCCTTTAAGAATAATATCTAAAGCATCAGTAACTTCATATTTTTCTTTATAAGGTCTACTAGAAATAAGTGCATCAAAAACATCGCATATTCCAAGGATTCTTCCTTCAAAGCTTATATCTTCAGACTTTAATCCTTTAGGATATCCACTCCCATTTATTCTTTCATGATGTTCTCTAATAAAACTTGCAGAAGTTTTTAAAAAATCAAAATCATTTACTATTTCATATCCAACGATAACATGATTTTTTACTTGGTTAAATTCATCATTGTCTATAAGATTCTATTTTATAAGCCATGTCGCTTACTATTTCTTGATATTGGCTTTTTACTTTATAAAAATCTTCTAGTATACTATCTTCTTTATGAATTTTTATTTTCAAACTTATAGCATTGCTTACAACTTCCCGTACTTCATTATCATTCCAGGGTTTTGAAAAATAATGATAAATACCACCTTCATTAATAGAGGTAACTGCTACGGATAAGTCTGGATATCCTGTCATTAATATTTTTATTGCTTTGCAATTAATATTATTACAATACTTCAATATATCAGTTCCAGTTGGCGGGATCATAATTTGATCAGTGATAATAACATCAATATTAGTAGTATCAATTATATTAATAGCTTTTTTAGAATCAGTAGTGTATAAAATATTATAGTTGTAGTCGTTAAATATTCTTAATAAAGATTTTATAACTTTAATATCGTCATCAACTATCAATATGGTATTAGAGAACAAGAGTTGTCCCTCCTTAGGGTTATAAAATTAAATTTAAGTGTTTGTATTTACTTGAATTAATATTTCTTTGTTTGTATTATCTTCAATTATTAAATTACCTTTTGAGGTTTTTATTAATTCCCTTAAATAATTTATAATAAGTTTGAACTCCATATTAGTATTGTAGAGATGATGGAAATTCCCGTGGGCACAATTAATTTTAATTGATAACGTAGGAGAATTCATAAATTCAACTACTATGTCATTTATATTGAGCTTTTCAACTATATACTTAACAAGTTCAACTAATATGAGCAATATTAATCTATAATTCTCCATGAATTTAATATCTGAAGCTTCAGCTTGGATGGGAATCTTATTGTTTGTTTTATGAATAAAGTTTCTTACAAGTCGTTCTATATCGAATTCTTCTATAATAGAGGGAAAAGTAGCAAGGAAGGATGCATAAATATTATTTATTAGTTTTAAATAGTACTCAGAAATATCAAGGTAATCTATACTTGATCTTAATTTACTAAATAGAATGTTCTGGATTTGTAGTATTAAGTTATTTATTCTTTTCATATTAACTACATCTAATTCTGTTTTGGCAATAAGTGCATCTTTTGTTTTAAATAATTCTTCATATTCAACATTTTTTTTCTCTATAGCTTTTTTCATAAGCTCATTTTCTAATCTTAAATTATAGTAGCTAACGGCTTCTCTTATTGATGGTAAAAAGTCTAATTCATCATCCCAAGGTTTAGTAATATATTTAAAGACACCGATTCTATTTACTGTTGCTAAAATTTGAGATAATTGATTGTATCCAGATAGTACTAGTCTTACTGTGTTTGGTGAAATTTCCTTAACTTTTTTTAAAAGTTCAAATCCATTTATACCAGGCATTTTCATATCAGTTACAATAACACTGATTTCATTGGTTTTTATAAGTTCTAAAGCTTTTTCGCCACTGAGAGTAAACATAGCTGAGAAATCTTCATAAATAACACTTCTTTTAATTGCATTTAAAATGTTAACTTCATCATCAACAAAAAGTACTTTGTTTGTTTTCATAGCTTATAATCACCTCCGTTGCAATTATTTATAATATTTTCGCATTCATTTTTTTCAATTTTTAAGTATGAAAATACCTCTTCATTAATTGTAGGCATGAAATTAGGATGCAATAATTTCCATGAATAATAATCCGCTAGATGAACAATACAAACAATATCTCTGTACATTTTACTGGAGGAAAGAGGTTTAGTATGTCTTAAGGCTGTTTCTACAATAGGGCTGGGTAATTGCCACCAATTTAATATGTAAGAGCCTAATTCTTCATGAGTATATTTAAAAAAATTCCTTTCATAAGTTAAAAGATCTAAGTCTCGATTATTATCTTTAATTTTAAGAAAAGCTACATATTCAAGATTAAACAATTTTAATAACACAACTTTTCCTATATCATGAAGTAATCCTGCAGATGAATATTGCTGAGGTAATTTTTTCTTAAAAATATATTCATAGAGCTTTATTGTGATAATATTTGTAAAATAAGAATGCTCCCATAATAATTTCATATAAAAGTCAGAACTATTAATATTAAATAGCTCTATAGCAGCAATTATTGATTTTAAGTTTTCAAGTCCCAAGTTTAAAACCGCCGTTTTAATAGAACCGGTTTTTATGCCATAAAAAGCAGAATTAATTGTTCTAAGGATATTAAAGGCCATAGTCTGATCTTTATTAATTAAGTTTATTATATCATCTATACTGGAATAATCATCTTCCATGAGCTTATTTATCTGAAAAAATAGTGTTGGTATTGTAGGAAGTTTATCAGTATTTTCTACTAATTTTTTAAAGGTTTCATGATTAAGTTTATCAGAAGTATCAAACAATTTATTAATTATATCAATGAATTCTTCTTTGTCCCAAGGTTTATTTACATAAAGTTGGGCGATATTTTCACTGACGCATCTAATCATTGAAGAATTATCAGTATATCCGCTAAGTACAATCCTAATAATATCCGGATATAGATGTTTTACTTTTTTAAGTAATTCATAGCCATTCATTTGTGGCATCATAAAATCACTTATTACCATGTTGATATCTATATTTTCATGTAATATTTTTAAAGCTTCTACTCCACTTTCGGCAAAATAGAGCGAGTAATCAGTATCAAAGAATTCCCTTTTTATAGAACTTAGAATAGCCCTTTCGTCATCTACGAATAGTATTGACTTCATAATTTATCAACTCTTTTCTTCGTTAATTGGAAGAATAATTGTTATGGTTGTACCTTTTTTAAAAATGCTATCAATCTTTATATCTCCTTTATGTTTATTTACAATAATATCGTATGAAATACTAAGGCCAAGGCCAGTGCCTTTTCCAACGGGTTTAGTGGTGAAAAAAGGATTAAATACTTTGGTTAAATTCTCCTGCTTAATTCCAATTCCATTATCTTTTATACAACAATAAACATGTCCAATGTCATTCCAGGTACTTATTGTTATTTCTCCAAAAAATTCTGAATCTTCTAAATTCTTTTCTTTTATAGCATGGGATGAATTAATTATAATATTTAATAACACTTGATTTATTTCACTAGGATTTGCTTTAATTAAAGGAAGGGTGTCTAGTAAATTAGTGTTAACAGCAGTATTGTATTTTAGTTCATTTTTTGCAATTATAAGAGTATCCTCTATACCTTCATTTAGGCTATAATCTTCAAAAGAGTCATTTGTACTTTCATGGGCAAAGTTCTTAAGTGTGGCAACTATTTTTTTAATTCTATTAAGCCCATCCTCCGTATCTTTATACAGATCTTCTAAATCTGCCATAATATAATTTAGTTTATTTTTCTCTTCTAGCTTATTTATTTTTTCAATTTCCGAAGAAAGAGAAGGGAGGTTAGAGGTTTCTAATATATGTTTTAACTCTTTAATTTCAAATATATATTCTTTAAGCTTATACACATATTTTTTCAAAGTATTAAAGTTACTGGATACAAAACCTAAAGGATTATTTATTTCATGGGCAATGCCCGCAGATAGCTGACCTACGCTTGCCATTTTATCTTCTTGAACTAAGTGCATTTGAGCTTCTTTTAATAAGGCTAAGGTATTTTCCAGTTCATTATTTTTCATAATTAATTCTTCTGTTAATATTTTTTTATCAGTAATATCTTCTGTAACTGATAAGAAATTTGTAATTTTACCTGTATCGTCTTTTACTGGAGAAATAGATGCACTACACCAAAATAATGAGCCATCCTTCTTTTTATTACAAAATTCTCCGTTCCATTCGTAACCATTTTTAATTAATTTCCACATGGATGCAAAATATTTTTTATCATGTTTTCCTGAGTTCAAAATTTTAACGTTTAGACCTAATACTTCTTGTTTTTTATATCCTGTTATTGCTTCAAATTTATTATTTACATATTCAAGAGTCCCATTTACATCAGTAATCAAAACCGCACTAGATGAGGATTCCAGTGCATTGGATATAGTTTTAATAGTTTTTAAAGCCTCATTTTGTTTACTTATATCTCTTGCAATTATTGAAGCACCAATAAGAGTTCCTGATATATCAAGGATGGGAGATAGGGCAATGGATACTGTAGTTAAATTTCCATCTTTTTTTAAAATAGTAGTTTCATAATGTTCAATGGTAACGTATTTTATCAATTTCTTCATTGAAGCTTCAATTTTGTAGCAGTTTTCTTCAGGAAGTAAGATTTTTGTGCTTTTCCCTAATACTTCATCCTTACTGTATCCAAAAATGTTCTCTGCACCCTTATTCCAGCTTGTGATTATTCCATCTAATGTTTTGCAGAATATAGCATCTTGAGAATTTTCAACTATATAGGCAAGTCTTTGAATTTCTTCTTGATTTTTTAATCTTTCAGAAATATCTCTTATTATGCTTATAACAAATTTTTTACCGTTATCATCTATGATAATAGATTTTACTTCTACAGGAAAAGAGGATCCGTCTTTTCTATAGTGAGTAGAAGTAAAAAGAATGCCCTCTGTTTTGGCCTTTTCAAATTGTTCATGAGCAATAAATTGATTTGCAGGGCTTCTAAGGTTAAATATGCTTAAAGAAAGCAACTCTTCTTTTGTATAGCCATAGGAATTTATGGCTTGTTCATTAGCAAAGACAATATTACCTTCAAGAGTAAGCAAGAATATAATATCTCCAGCATGTTGTAAAATTGAATGATATAGTGGGGTTTTTTCTATGTTATTAGTACTTTCCAAGAAATGCACCTCCTCTAAAAGTTAATAGCGAATTTCATATGTTTGTAAGTTGAGGATAGTAATACCATATAATGTTCATATTAATATTATGATACCACTTTTTACCCTAAATTTCGCTATTATTATAAATCGATTTCATATAAATTTTAATTAATATATACTATAGTAAGAATTAATATATTTTTATTGGGTATGGTGTAGGAGTAAAGCTATGGATATAATAAATAATATAGGAGGGCGAGTAAGGTGATTATGGAAAGTAGAAAAAAGGTATATAGTATTTTAAAGGATTTAAACATTGAATATACAGAGCATGAGCATAAAGCTGTTTTTACTGTGGATGAAGCTAATGCTTTAGATATAAATTTACCGGGAAAACATTGCAAGAATCTATTTCTCCGAAATAGAAAAGGAAATATACATTATCTTCTTGTAATAGAGGATCACAAAAGGGTTGATCTAAAAAACTTAGCTAGAGAAATAGAAAGTACCCCACTATCTGTTGCCTCAGAGGAGAGATTGTTTAAATATTTAGGATTAACACCTGGGAGTGTCACCCCTTTTGGGCTTATAAATGATACACAAAAGGAAGTAGAGGTACTTATAGATAAGGATTTAGCTTATGGAGATTATGTTAACTTTCACCCAAATATAAATACTTCAACTCTTACTATTGCATATAAAGACTTTGAAAAGTTTCTGAAGTGGTGCGGCAATAAGGTGAGGGTTGTTCTGATATAAAATTAGTAGTAAAATATTAGGGAAATTGATTGGAGGAAATATGATGAAAAAACAAATTGTAAAACCATCGCTGTTGCCAGGATTTATGGAATTGTTGCCAGCGGATCAAATAGTTTTTAATGGAATGATGGATAAGATACGTAATGTATATGAGAATTATGGATTTATACCTATGGATACTCCTGTAATTGAAAAATCAGAAGTGCTTTTAGCTAAAGGTGGAGGAGAAACTGAAAAACAGGTATATAGATTTAATAAAGGAGATAGTGACTTAGCCCTAAGATTTGATTTGACTGTGCCCCTAGCAAGATATGTTGCACAACATATGTCGGAACTTACCTTCCCTTTCCGCAGATACCAGATAGGTAAAGTATATAGAGGAGAAAAGAGTCAAAAAGGTCGTTATAGAGAGTTTTATCAATGTGATATAGATATTATAGGTAATGAAAAATTGAGTGTTATAAATGACGCTCAGCTTCCAAGCATAATTTTTTCTATCTTTAAGGAGCTTGGATTAAATGAATTTAAAATACATATAAACAATAGAAAAGTAATAAGTGGATTTTTTGAAGCTTTAGGAATTGAAAATAAGACAGAGGTTTTAAGGATAATAGATAAGGTAGATAAAATAGGGGTAGATAAAGTAAAGGCAGAATTAAAGGATAATGCAATTTCTGATGAAAATATAGAAAAAATTGCAGAGTTTATTAGTTTCGATGAAAGCAATGAAGAAGCCTTAGCTTTTCTTAAGGAATTGAATATTAAAGATGAGAGTTTTCTTGAAGGAGTTGATGAGCTATCAAAGGTGGTTCACTATATGAAGGCCTTTGGAGTGTCTCTAGAAAACTTCATAATAGATTTGAAGATAGCTAGAGGACTAGACTACTATACAGGAACGGTTTTTGAGACAACACTAGATAAATATCCTGAAGTAGGCTCTATCTGTTCTGGTGGAAGATACGACAATCTAGCTGAAAATTATACTAATAAGAACCTGCCAGGGGTTGGTATATCTATAGGGTTAACTAGATTGTTTTCTCAATTAAAGGAGCTAGGCTTATTAAAAGGTAATAGTCCATCAACACTAACAGAGGTTTTAGTGGTTCCTGTGGATGATACCATGGATTATTGTATAAACATAGCTAATAAACTAAGAGAGAACAATATAGTAACAGAGGTTTACCTTGAAGAAGGGAACATGAACAAAAAACTAAAATATGCTAACAAGTTAGGAATAGCTAATGTAATTTTAGTTGGAGAGGAAGAAGTAAACAGCGGGTTGTTGACCTTTAAAAAGTTTGATACTGGAGAACAATTTAAGCTGTCAATAGAAGAAATAATAAAGGGATTTAAATAAGGCATAATTAAGTTCGGGGTTAAGAGATTTAAATTCTCTTAACCTTTTTTAGGAGGGGTAAAGATGGAAAACACCATTATAGTGGATAAGGTCAGTAAAACCTTAGGTAAAAAAATGGTCTTAAAAGATATTAATTTGAGTATGGAAAAAGGGCAGATATATGGATTAATAGGACCTTCGGGAGCAGGGAAGACAACTCTTGTAAAAATGATAGTTGGAATGGAGAAGGCTGATACAGGATCAATTCAAGTATTGGATAAAAAAGTACCTAATCTTCAGCTATTAAATGATATTGGGTATATGGCTCAAGCAGATGCTCTATATACAGAATTAACAGGTAGAGAGAATCTAAAATTCTTTGCTTCCTTGTTTAAGATGAATAAAACAGAACAAAAGCAGCGGATAGCTTATGCTTCAGAACTAGTAAACCTAACTGAAGAGTTAAATAAAAGAGTTTCTGCTTATTCAGGGGGAATGAAGAGAAGACTTTCTCTTGCAATAGCCTTAATTCAAAACCCTAAAATACTTATATTAGATGAACCAACTGTAGGTATCGACCCTGAACTTAGCTTTTCAATTTGGAATGAGTTATTTCGTTTGAAGAATGAGGAAGAAAAAACAATTCTTGTTACAACACATGTTATGGGAGAAGCTGAAAAGTGTGATCATCTTGCAATGGTTAGAGAGGGATGTATCCTAACCAAGGGAACTCCAAAGGAATTAAAGGAACATTATAAAGTAGATAGTTTAGAGGATGTATTTTTGAAGGCAGGTGGAATTAAATAATGAGAACAAAAGCTTTAGTAAGTAGAATATGTCAGCAGATGCTAAGAGATAAAAGAACATTAGGATTATTATTTGTTGCACCATTATTGATTCTTACCTTAATGTACTTTATATTTAATGGAAATGCAGTTGATCCTAAACTGGGAGTAGTCAATGTTAGTAAAAGTCTGGCAGAAGCCCTAGAAAAGAATGATATTAACGTAATAGAATATGAAAAGGACGATAATCAGATAATTATTTCTGATAACCTGGATGGGTTACTCCTAGTAGAGGATAGTAAATTAAAATTAACACTTCAAAATAGTGACCCAAGTAAGGCTAAAGCATTACAAATGAAGATAAACCAAGCAGTAGTAACACAAGCTCAAGTTAAGAATGTTGCAGCTCCTGCTTTAAAGGCACCAAGTATTGATGTAAGTTACTTATATGGGGATAGTGAAACTACGTTTTTTGATGTATTAAGCCCAATATTGGTAGGTTTTTTCGTTTTCTTCTTTGTATTTCTTATATCAGGAATAGGCCTACTAAGGGAAAGAACCACAGGAACCTTGGAAAGACTAATGGCTACACCTATACACAGAAAAGAAGTAGTATTTGGATATTTGATAGGCTACGGAATATTTGCTGTAGTTCAAACAGTTATTGTAGTGCTGTATTCAGTTAATGTTCTAGATATTACCCTAGTAGGCTCTATATGGAATGTAATGCTCATCAACCTATTGTTAGCCTTAGTAGCACTTTCCCTTGGAATTTTCTTATCAACCTTTGCAGCTTCTGAATTTCAAATGATTCAGTTTATTCCAATTGTCATAGTACCTCAGGTATTCTTTGCAGGGATTTTCCCACTTGAAGGCATGGCAGATTGGCTCAGGGGAATTGGTAAAATCATGCCTATATATTATGGAGCAGATGCCTTAAAAGGATTAATGTATAAAGGCCTAAGCTTAAGTGACATAAGTAAAGATATATTTGTTTTACTTACATTTGCGATAATTTTTATTGTGTTAAATATAGTGACTTTAAAGAAGTATAGGAAGCTGTAGAGAAAAAAAGTGGCGACTAATAAAAAATCATTTATTCTACATAATATAAATGTAGCGGTGGATATGGAGGACTTATTATTATGAAAATAGAGTATGATTTAACTAAAGAGGATTTTGTAGAATATAATTTGCACTTTATTTCAACTTCTGAAACCATGAAGAAATCTCTATTTATACAGAGGTATATTATTTCCCTTATATTTTTAGCAGCACCTTTTCTAGTTGCAAGAGTTACCAATGAACCTTTAATGTATTGGATAGTGGTTTTCCTTATAGTTTATATGCTGTGGGTTGCCTTTTATCTTAAATTCTTTAACCATTCTGTTAAGAAAAGAATTGAAAAATTAGTAGCTGAGGGGAAAAATACTAATATTTTTGGTTCTCATAGCTTAACTTTAACGGAAGAAGGAATTATTGAAACTAGCAGCTCAGGAGAAGCTAAAACTAACTGGTCAGCGGTAGAAAAAATATATGATACTGAGAAGTATTTGTATATCTATATTAGCTCAGTTAATGCGTATGTTGTTCCAGTTAGGGCATTTAAAAGTCTTGAGGAAAAGAATCAATTTTTAAGAAGAATAAAAGATAGGATGGATAATATAGATGAAAAATAAAAACACCATAAAACTAAGCAAAGAAAAAAGAGAACTAATGATAAATGAAATTAAAACCTACTTCTCAAAAGAAAGAGATGAAGATTTAGGAGATTTAGGAGCAGCGTTAATTTTAGATTTTATAGAGGAAAAGCTAGCACGAGAATTTTATAATCAAGGGGTATCTGATGCATATCAATACATGAATGATAGAATGGAGGATGTGTTGGGGCTGCAGAAGTAGGAACAGTAATAATATGAATTAATGAATTATATTTGATAAGCTAAATCCAGTATCAAGCTAAATTTTGAACTTGATACTGGATTTTCTTAACTATATAATGTAAGTTTTATAATTTTAGGTATTTGGAGAACTTAATAATGTTGTACATAGTAACTACAACTGTACATATAAGTTGTACATTTTAACAGCAACTGTGTGCATTAGTATCGTAAATCTTTTTATAAATAATTATGAACCGTTATATATTAGGAGTAAATTTCACAACATTTCTTTTGGCACACATATTGCTATTATTATTTGCGAGTGTTAATTAAATAAGAAGTTCAATTGAAATGGAGGTATTTAATGATGGCAAAATCAAAAGTTATGTCAATTAATGAAGCTTTGAAGCCCATAACAAGCAATGCAACAATTATGATGGGTGGATTCGTTGGAGCAGGAGAACCAACATGTTGTATCGATTGGTTAGTAGAAAATGAAATCAAGGGTATTACATTAATTGCAAATGAACCAGGCTTAAGTGGATTTGGGAAAGCTAAGTTGTACAAACATGGTTTAGTAAAGGAACTTATAGCTTCTCACGTAGGAACAACAGCAGAGTCTACTGAAGAGTATTTAAAAGGAAATATATTAATTGAACAATTCTATCCAATGGGTACTTGGGCAGAAAAAGTAAGAGCAGGAGCTATGGGGCTTGGAGGAGTTCTTGTGCCGGTAGGCGTTGGCATATTAGATGAAGAAGGATTATTCCCTAACTTAAAGGAACCTAAGAAGGTTATTAATGTAAACGGTGTAGATTGCTTTGCTGAACCTGCACTTACAGCACCATTTTCAATTGTAAAGGCTTGGCGTGCAGACGAACTTGGAAATCTTCAATATAGATATTCAAGCATGAACTGCAATCCTATAGTAGCAATGGCAGGTGAATATACAATTGCAGAAGTAGAAGAAATAGTTCCAGTAGGAACAATACCACCAGAATGTGTAGGAACAGCAGCACCTTTCGTAAATGCAGTTGTTAAAGGGTTAAGTTTAGAAGAACATAACAAAATATATAGAGACCATTGGATTAAAATCGGGAAATTAAAACCAGAAGTATAAATAAATATATGGGGAGGTATAAATTATGGATGAAAGAGAATTAATAGCAAGACGTGCAGCGCAAGAATTACATGATGGGGAATTAGTTAATTTAGGCTTTGGTATGCCAACGCAGGCTTCAAATTATTTACCAGAAGGAGTAAACCTTACATTTCACAGTGAAAATGGAATATTTGGAGTAGGACCAAAACCAAAAACTTCAGAATCAGATGCGGATATTACAAATGCAGGAACAGAGCCTGTAACACTATTACCAGGTGCAGCAATAATGGATTTATGTACTTCACTTGGAGCTATGAGAAGAGGAACTTTAGACGTAACAATTTTAGGAGCTCTTGAAGTAGACCAATTAGGAAATATATCAAACTGGGCAGTAAACAGAAATGGATTATGGTGGCCTGGTATCGGTGGTGCTATGGATTTAACTTATGGAACTAAAAAAGTTATTGCTTGCTTAGCACATGCTGATAAAAAAGGAAATTCAAAAATCCTTAAGAAAGTAACATTACCGAAAACAGGAGCAAAGTGCGTTAGTACAATAATTACAGACAAGGCTGTTTTTGATGTTGGAGATAATGTACTAATATTAAGAGAAACAGCTCCTGGAGTTACAGTTGAAGATATAAGAGCAATAACTGAGGCTGATTTTATCGTAGCTGATGATTTCCACGAGATGGTACTTTAATTAAAAAGATAATTATTTTGGAGAGGGGAAAAATTTATGGAATATACAATTAAAAGGAGATTCAAAAATCCGCTGATAAGTGGTTTAGCATCGTTAGTAATTATATTTATTTTTGCGTCTATCACGTGGCCTATATGGTCAATTTTAGCAAAGAATTTTATCCTTATGATAGCTGGAAGCGGTTTGGCTGGAATAGATCAAAAATTAGTAGACCAGTATGTGAAAGATGCTGTTGAAGGCACATTCTTCTGGATGTCAATAACTGCATGGGTTTGGTTAACTTTAATTTTTGGAAATCATGGAAAATATAAATTTACTAAGAAGCAGCCTCATGCTGGATTATGGTATACGGCAGTAGCTTTTGGGGCAGGTATTTTAGGTTTTGTAGTTTTAACCGGAGTATTGGGAACTTGGTGGAAACCATTTAGCTGGTCAATTTTATTTACACCAAAAACTCCTGAAGAAGTAAAGTTAGCAGCTGAAGGTTGGGCATGCACTAATTTTTATGTTTTACCTGTACTTATATGTCAGATTCCATTTTCAAGCTTATTCCAAAAGTTCCCTTTTGCTGGGAAGGTAAAGGAACCATTAGTAGGTTGGGGGATTTTCGGAATCAGCACTGCTATTGCTATACTAGTTTGGATGGGTATGTTTGTACCTAGTTTCTTTAAATTTGGTTTAGAAGATGTTCCAATGACAAATGTACCATTTGGTGAATGGATTTCAGTTATAGCTTGGTGTCAATGTTTTATATTTTGGTTCTTGATTCCTGCTGAAGGCGGAGAGCTTTTCCCAATGAAGTTATTTGCTAAAAAGCAGCCTGTTATGGGACTTGTTGGATTAGCTATTGCTTTCGTTGGCTCACATATTACATTACGTGTTCTTCGTGTTGTTCTTGCTCCATTAGCTAAATCATTGGGAGGAATGAATGTTAATCTAGTAATTGCCTCTTTCGTATTAACAATTATTGTAACTATGTTAATATGGCATCATCATTTCTTTGACTATCCTGGAGAAGATGTAGTAGCAAGTTCAGGAATGAGAGCTATAATTCGTATTATAATTTGGGTTGGTATAGGTTCAATACTTGCTGTTATTTGGCTAAAAACATACAAGCTATTGCCTTTTGGTGGAAATAACTTTGGTATGGATTATCCAATGCTTGGTGTACTTGCTGGTCAGTTTGTTTTCCTTATGCCGGCTTTATTCATGAATACTTTCTTTGATAAATGGCCTGTATGTTTTACAGAGAAAAGTAATATTAATGTAATAAAGGATGAACAGCTTAATAAATAAGCACAGATTCAATGACATTAAAATTTAATTAGTTCTGAATTATTCACTATTATTCACCAAATTTATTTTAAACGCCTGATTTCAATATTGTGGTGGTTATTATAAGTTTGGTGATTAGTTTTTTCTTAACGTACTAATTCTTTATGGGCAATGCTGTACACATTTAACTACAACTGTACACACGAATTGTACATTTTAACAGCAACTATGTGCATTAGTATAGTAAGTCTTTTTATTAATAATTAACAGCCCTTATATATAGGGATAAATCATGCAGCATTTCTTTTGGCACAGTTATTGCTATTATTTATTTGCGAGGTTAATTAAATAAGAAGTTTAATTGGAGTGGAGGTATGAAAAATGGCAAAATCAAAAGTTATGTCAATTAACGAAGCTTTGAAGCCCATAACAAGCAATTCAACAATTATGATGGGCGGATTTGTTGGAGCAGGAGAACCAACATGTTGTATCGATTGGTTAGTAGAAAATGAAATCAAGGGTATTACATTAATCGCAAATGAACCAGGCTTAAGTGGATTTGGGAAGGCTAAATTATACAAGCACGGCTTAGTAAAAGAACTTATAGCTTCTCATGTAGGAACAACAGCAGAATCTACTGAAGAATATTTAAAGGGAAATATATTAATTGAACAATTCTATCCAATGGGTACATGGGCAGAAAAAGTAAGAGCAGGGGCTATGGGTCTTGGAGGAGTACTTGTGCCGGTAGGGGTTGGCATACTAGATGAAGAAGGATTATTCCCTAACTTAAAGGAACCTAAGAAGGTTATTAATGTAAACGGTGTAGATTGCTTTGCTGAACCTGCACTTAAAGCACCATTTTCAATTGTAAAGGCTTGGCGTGCAGACGAACTTGGAAATCTTCAATATAGATATTCAAGCATGAACTGCAATCCTATAGTAGCAATGGCAGGTGA
>Ga0074193_1000928_pt1 | contig 41951 bp, 29 predicted proteins | sample EPASupsiteHSE605_FD_64523 | JGI IMG/M metagenome (GOLD analysis project Ga0074193, IMG submission 64523) | Bioremediated contaminated groundwater from EPA Superfund site, New Mexico - Sample HSE6-05 | ecosystem: Environmental > Aquatic > Deep subsurface > Groundwater > Contaminated ...
GGCCCCGCTTGCTCAGGAATCCATTGGCCCTAACCCGACGGATCGGGGAAAAAAATGGAACAAAGCGACATCTGCTAGTCGACGAGAATGGCGCCCCCTTGTCACTCGTCGTCAGCGGGGCCAATCGCCATGACAGCGTCTCTCTTGACGTTTTGCTGAAAAACAGAGTGGTTGCGCCAAAAGAAGAGGACACTCCGCAGAATCTCTGCCTTGATGCAGCATATGTGGGCAAGGAGGGTACCGTAATATCCAATGGATTCATCCCACACATTCGACCGCGAGGCGAAGAGAAGAAATTGATCGAAAAGGATTCTTCGTTCAAGGCACGCAGGTGGGTCGTTGAGTTGGCGCATTCATGGTTCAACCGGTTTCGCAAATTGATACCACGATACGAGAAAACGGATCTCTCGTATATTGCACTCAATACATTGGCAGCCGCCATGATTGTCTTGAACAAGGTCATGGTTATTTATAGATAAGCACTAAATGTACCCTGAATCCGTGACGCCCTTGGCCAGACCTCCTCTTTCAGGTCTGTCTGGGCGATTGTCAGCCTTGCGGGCTGATGCTGTCGCTTATAAACCGGACGCTACGGTCACCTTGGCGTCTTGTTCATTGAAAAATCCGCAAGTTGGCGAAGCGGAGGCACAGTTGCCCTGACCCGCTCAAACCTGTTCTTCCGTCCACATGTCCCGGGTGAAGCGGACGCACCGGTTGCGGCCCTCCTCTTTGGCCCGGTAAAGCGCCACATCGGCGAACTTGATGCAGCTCCACAGGGTTTCGGTATCGGCCGGAAACTCACTGATGCCCAGACTGATGGTTTTCTGGATGGTGCCGTCCGGGATCTTGATCTTGCGCTGCTCGATGTTGCCGCGGATTTTCTCCGCCACCTTCATACCCTCGTTGTCGTCGATGTCCGGCAGGACCACCAGAAACTCCTCGCCGCCGAAGCGGATGACAATATCTGATTCGCGCACGCTCTGCCGGATGACGTTGGCCGTCTCCTTAAGCACGATATCGCCGACGTTGTGGCCGTGGGTATCGTTGACCTGCTTGAAGTAGTCCAGATCGCACATGATCAGGCCGATCGACTTGCCGCGGCGGCGGACGCCGGCCACGATCTTTTCGGTGTACTCCTGGAGATAACGCCGGTTGTGCAGCCCGGTGAGGGTATCGGTCAGGGCGGCGTCGCGCAGGGAGCCCATCAGCCGCTTGGTTTCGATGACCGCCAACGACTCGTTGATGTATTGCTCTGCCTTGAAGATCTTGGCTTCCATCGTCTGCCCGCCGGCCGTCCTCCTGTCCTGCGGGTCGAAGACGAACTGGACCACCGCCACCGTGGCGCCGCCGACGACAATGGGTAGGCAATAGTGTCCCAGGCCGTTGCTTCGCGCCGCGAATTGCCGGCAGATGGCCGGAAATGCCGACGAGGCGATGACGTGGCCGGTCCGCTTGGCCTTGCACAGGTCGCAGTTGTCGAGCATAGCCTGACTGCACAACAGGGCTTCCTGCTCGACGATCTCCGGATAGATCAGGCGCATCGCCGTGTTCGTCTTGGTCACCTGGTAGATAAAACAGTGCGTGATACCGAGCTGTTGAGTGAAGACCTCCCCCAGGCGCTGATAGACCTCATCGAGGCTGTCTTCCTCTTCGATCACCTTTTTGAACACCGAGAGGTTGTTGATCGATTCCATCAGGCTGTTGAATTCCTGGGAGAGGATGCCGATTTCATCGATGGAGGTGATGGCGATGCGTTTGGTCAGGGCCACTTGGTTCTTGCCGCTGGCAATATCCCGGAGACCGGTGATGACTTTTTTCAGGGGCCGGGTGATGCCGGTGCCGATCGCCACCGCAAAAGAGATGGTCAGGACGGTGAAGACCAGGGTCCCGGTCAGCATGTACCACCGAATGCGGTCGAGATCGCTTTTGACATCGTCGATGTAGAGACCGCTGCCGATGATCCAGCCCCACGGCTCGTAAAGTCTGACATAGGCGATCTTGGGGATCGGCCTGTCATCGCCGACCTTCGGCCACCGATACTCGACAAAACCGGCGCCGAGACCTCGGGCGACCATGACGAACTCGCGAACGAGATATTTGCCGCTGGGGTCCCGTTCATCCCGCAGGTCAGTGCCGTCCAGTTCCGGCCTGATGGGGTGCATGATCATGATGTGGTGCAGGTCGTTGATCCAGAAGTATTCCTTGTCACTGTGCCGCATCTTCTTGATGCGCTGGATCGCCTGCATCTTGGCGTCGTCGAGGCTCATCCTGCCGTCCGCCGCCAGGTTGGCATACTCGTGGAAAAAACCGTAGGCCACCTCGACGACATTCTTCAACCCTTCCTTTTTGCCGTCCAAGATCTTCTGCTCGATCAGCGGGATGAAGTAGAGCAGAATCACCAGGGCGATGAAGGTCACGCTGATGATCGAAATGGTGAGGATCTTGATCAGAATCGGCCATTCTCTGAATTTCAACGGATGCATGGGGGTCCTGGCATGGATGCAGGGGGATCGAAGGGGATCGAATCGTCGATTCTCGAGACCGGCAGCGGGACCGGCCCGTTTCCCGTGTGGATGTGAGCATCATAGCACATTTTCCCGGCTTGCCAGGGGTTCTTTCTCGAACGTTGCCCCGGTGCAAGCGAATAAACACGCGGCGTCCGCCCTTGCCGATCAAGCGCATGCCCAAAAGGGGACGAATCCAACGGCGAGCCGCGCCTCGGACCGTCCCCCTATCACCACGCTTGGAGCTGTGCCGGCAAGCACGCTGCCGGGCGCACGACCAGGGAACGACGCGTTAAAACAGCCAGGGCGTCGTGACCTTCCGGGCCTGCTCATACCGCCGGATGGCCTCCGCCTGCCGCAGGGTCATGCCGATGTCGTCAAGCCCGTGCAGCAAGCGGCGGCGGCGATACTCCTCAATGGCAAAGGGCAGGACCGCGCCCGGGGGCGTGGTGACGGTCCGGGCCTCCAGATTCACAATCAATCGGTACCCCAGCCTCTGTGTGACCTCGACGAAAAGCCGATCGATAACGGCGCCATCGAGGGTGATGGCCAACAGGCCGTTCTTGAGGGTGTTGGCGAAGAAGATGTCGGCGAAAGTCGGGGCGATCACCACCCGAATGCCGAAATCGACCAAAGCCCAGACCGCATGCTCGCGGGAGGAGCCGCACCCGAAATTGTCGCGGGCCAGCAGGACCCGCGCATTCTGGTAGCGGGTCTGGTTGAGGGGGCAATCGGGATTGATCCGGCGCCTGCCGTGGTCCTGGCCCGGTTCGCCGGGATCGAGATAGCGCCAGTCGTCAAACAGATGGGCGCCGAGTCCGCTCCGGCGGACGGATTTGAGATACTGTTTGGGAATGATCGCATCCGTGTCCACATGGGCGCGATCAATGGGCAGCACCACGCCGCTGATCGTGTTGAATGGTTGCATTGTTGACCTCTCTGCAAATAAGTGGAGAATTTCCGACCCTTGGGTCGGAGCGCGGCTCAGACCAGCGCGCGCACATCGACAAAATGACCGGCCACGGCCGCGGCCGCCGCCATGGCCGGGCCGACCAGATGGGTTCGTCCGCCCTGGCCCTGGCGGCCTTCGAAATTGCGGTTGGAGGTGGAGGCACACCGCTCTCCGGGCGCCAACCGGTCATCGTTCATCGCCAGGCACAGGGAGCACCCCGGCTCCCGCCATTCAAACCCGGCCTCACGAAAGATGGTATCCAACCCTTCCGCCTCGGCCTGTTGCCTGACCAGGCCGGAACCGGGCACCACCAGGGCCTGTTTGACGGAGGCCGCCTTCCTGCGCCCCCGGATGACCGCCGCCGCGGCCCGCAGGTCCTCGATGCGGCCGTTGGTACAGGAGCCGATGAAGACCTTGTCGATCCCGATCTTTCGTATCGGCGTTCCCGGCCGCAGGGCCATATACCGCAGGGCCGCGCGCATGCCCCGCGCCTTCACCGGGTCGCACTCGGCGTCCGGATCGGGGACACAACCGGTGACAGCCACCACCATTTCCGGCGAGGTGCCCCAACTGACCTGGGGCGCGATGGCCGCGGCATCGATGCGAACAACCCGGTCGAAGCGGGCGCCAGGGTCGCTGCGCAGCGCCCGCCAGGCAACGACGGCCGCCTCCATCTGCTCGCCTCGCGGCGCCAAGGGACGGTTGCGTACATAGGCGACGGTGGTTGCGTCCACCGCGATCAGTCCGGCCCGCGCCCCGGCCTCGACGGCCATGTTGCAGATCGTCATCCTCCCCTCCATGCAGAAGGCGCGGATCGCCTCGCCGGCGAATTCGATCACATGACCGGTGCCGCCGGCCGTACCGATCCTGCCGATGATCGCCAGGATCAGGTCCTTGGCGGTCACGCCCGCACCGGGTACACCCGCCACCGACACCAGCATGGAACGGGATTTGTTCATGACCAGACACTGGGTGGCGAGCACATGCTCGACATCCGAGGTGCCGATGCCGAAGGCCAGCGCCCCGAAGGCCCCGTGGGTGGAGGTGTGGGAATCGCCGCAGACCACGGTCATTCCCGGCAGGACCGCGCCCTGCTCCGGTCCGGCGACATGGACGATGCCTTGGCGGATATCGTCCAGCCCGAATGCGGCGATGCCGAACTGGGCACAGTTGTCGGCCAGGGCCTGTACCTGCCGGCGGGCCGCCGGATCGGTTAGGGGTTGGTCCCGGCCGCTGGTCGGCACGTTGTGATCCGGCATTGCCAGCACGGTCTCCCGCCGCCACGGCTGCCGGCCGGCCAGCCGCAACCCTTCGAAGGCCTGGGGCGAAGTCACCTCATGCACCAGATGCCGGTCGATGTAGAGCAGGCAGGTGCCGTCCTCGTTGTGACGCACCACATGGGCGTCCCACAATTTGTCGTACAAATTTCTTGTCATGGCTGCTTCCTCCTTGTTGACACCAGGGATACCCGGTATCATCAGATAACTCAAATTCATTGTTTTCATAAATTCGATTCCAATACAGAATAGAAATATGGACACCAATACCCTGCACGCCTTCCTGGCCGTGGCCGACACCGGTTCGTTCTCTTTGGCCTCCGAACAGCTCTTTCTGACCCAACCGGCGATCAGCAAACGGATTGCCGCCCTTGAGGACGAGCTGGGGACCAAAGTGTTCGAACGTCTGGCCAGGCAGGTGCTGTTGACCGAGGCCGGCCGCGTCCTGCTGCCCAAGGCGCGTCACATCGTTCAAGAAATGGCCGACAGCCGCCGGCTGATCGCCGACCTCTCAACCAGCGTCGGCGGCACGCTGCAACTGGCGACCAGCCACCATATCGGCTTGCACCGGCTGCCAAGCGTCCTCCGTACCTACAGCCTCAACTATCCGGCGGTGGCATTCGATCTTCATTTCATGGATTCGGAACAAGGATGCGAGGCCGTGGCCGCGGGCGACGTGGAGATGGCGGTGGTCACCCTGCCACAGGTGCCGGCGGCCCGGCTCGCCCTGCGCAAGGTCTGGGACGATCCCCTGGCGGTCATGGTCCGCAGGGAGCATCCTCTGGCCGACGGCGGCAAAGAGATGGCGGATCTGGTGGGCTATCCGGCGATTGTACCGGAAAAGGGCACAGAGACCAGGCGGTTGATCGAAAAGCCGTTTGAAGCGGCCGGGCTGCGGCTGCGGGCGGGGATGACAACCAACTATCTCGAAACCATTCGCATGCTGGTGTCGGCCGGGCTGGGTTGGAGCGTGCTGCCCCTAAGCATGCTCCATGCCGAGATGGTCTGCGTCGATGTCCCCGGCATCCGTTTTCACCGCGAACTGGGGATCGTCACCCGCCAGACGGGCAGCCTTTCGCGGGCGGCACAGGCCTTTTGCGGGATGCTCACCGACGATTGGTGAACATCGCGCGGCCGCACCGGGATTTTGTGGCCCGGTTACAACCTTCGGCGGAGTCTGCCGGCCGCTCCTCTTCCACCCACCAGTGCTCCCCGGCCATCAACGGCCGGATGCTCCCCTCGGGCACAGCGGCGGCCGCCATGGCGGTTTGCAGATCGCGGAGCGGCACCTCGTAGCCGGTGTCGGCCAATTGAAAGGCACGATAGTGGATGGGGAGCATCGGCGGCTGGCCGAGATCGTTCCAGGCCCGGACCGCCTCCTCGGGATTCATGTGCTGGTAGGTCATGAACCAGCGGGGGTCGTAGGAGCCGATGGGCAGGACGACCAAGCGAAACGGGCCGTGTTTCTTGCTGGCTTCGCGGAAAAAGTCACCGCCGCCGTAGCCGCTGTCGCCGACGAAATAGAGGTTGCCGCCGGGGGTAGAGAGGACAAAGGCAGCCCACAGGGCGCGGTTGCGGTCCCAGGGACTGCGGGCCGACCAGTGGTGCATCGGCTCCAAATGGATGGTCAGACCCGGTGAGATGACCACCTGATCGCCCCAGTCGCGGGCCTCGATTTGGGCCTCGGGGATACGGCCATGGATGAGGGCGTCATTGCCCAGCGGCGTAATAATCCGGGGCCGGTCACGGTGCCAGAGCCGCTCGATGGTGGCTAGATCGAGGTGGTCGTAGTGGTTGTGGCTGATCAGCACCAGATCGATGGCCGGCAGATCCTCGAAGTGGATGCCCGGCGGATGGACCCGCCGGGGCCCGATCCAGGTGAAGGGGCTGGCCCGGTCCGACCAGACCGGATCGGTGAGGATGTTCAACCCTTGGGTCTGGATGAGCAGGGTGACATGGCCGACAAAACCGACCCGCAGCCGGTTGCCCGCCACCCGCCCGGGCGGCTTGTCGGTGGCCGGCAGCGCGCTGAAGGCTGGCCAGGGCTGGGGCTCGCGGGTGGCATACCATTTGAGCACATCGACAAAGGTCTTGTCCATCGGTTTGCCGGGGTTGAAAAACCGGCGGCCGTCGAAATGGTCGAAGATCGGGCCGTGATAAGAGCGAGGTGTCCAGATGATCGGCAACATCAGCAGAAGAAGGGGAAGAAGGAAAAGTATGCGCACTCGAGCGTCCCTGTTGCAACCATGAACCGGAGTCCCCCTTGCTTATTCGGGGATGAAAAAAACTATAAGCGCACTCGCCGAAAAGACCAATCGCCGCTTCATTCTCCGCTGTCGCGCCTGGCCTGGCCTCGAAAAAAGGTGTAGCAGAAGGTGGCATCGGCCGCGGTGGCTCGCTCCAGATCGCGGATGCCCGCGTTCCAGGTGGCGGCATCGATCAGCCCGTGGGCGACGGCCTGGTCGCGCACCCCCCGGACCATGGCGATGAAGGTGTTGCGGGCAAAGCCCTCGATCAGGTCCGGCCGGGAGCCGTCGACATAGACCATCCGCGGCTCGACCCCTACCCGCGCAAACCCCGCCTCCACCAGCAGGGGATAGAGCCTCCGGCCGATCCGGCTGTCACCGCCCAGGCCGGCCTGGAGTTGCACCAGGCAGTCGACCGTGTGCCGGGCGGCCGCGGTTTCGGGGTGACAGTAAAAGGAGCCGTGGTCGCCCTCGATGACGGTGATCGTGCCGCCCGGCTTGAGCAGCCGCCGCAGGGCTCGCAGCCCGCCGGCCGGATCGGCCAGGTGTTCGAGGACGAAACAGACGAAGAGGTGGTCAAAGGCCTGGTCGGCAAAGGGCGGATCGAAGATGTCGCCCTGCCGGAAGCGGACATTGGTCAGGCCATGGGCCGCAACAACCTGTTCGGCGGTGTGCAGCGAGGTTGCGGAACGGTCCAGCGAGATAAAGCGGGTCTGCGGATTGGCGCCAGCCAGAAAGATCGTCTGGCAGCCGGTGCCGCAGCCCGCCTCCAGCACGGTTGCCCCTGCGGGATAGCGGAGATCGCCGTAAAGCATTCCGGCCAAGGTGGCGGCCTGATCCTTGAGCCGCTGTGCCTCCCGGGGTGAATAGCCGTGGACATATTTTTCCATGATCGCCTCCGTGTTCGGGTTTGTCTTGGCGGGCGACTGTACTGCGAAAAGCGTTCAGGCGTCTTGTACGGAATTGCGGAGTTGGCCGGGGGTGTAGCCCAGGAGGCGCTTGAAGATTTTGGTGAGGTGGCTCTGGTCGGCAAAGCCGGTCCGGACGGCGACATCGGCAATGGTCAAGCCCCGGCGGAGCAGGTCCTGGGCCTTGCGGGCCCGCAGTTGCATCAGCCAGGCGTGCGGGGTGAGCCCGGTCTGGCGGGCAAAGACGCGGATGAAGTGATAGGGGCTGAGGCAGGCGACAGCGGCCAGGGTGTCGACGCTCAGGTCCTCGGCCCAGTGGGCGTCGAGATAGTCGATCACCCGCCGGACGGAGGCCGACTCACAGCCGACCGTGCCCACCGCTGGCGGCGCATAGGTGTGGCGGCCGATCAGCCGGGAGAAGAGGGACAACAGCATGGTCTCCTGCGCGAGCCGCGTTGCCTGCCGGTTGCCGAGCAGGATGTGGACCTCTCGGATCAGGCCGGCCAGCTCGGGATCGTCGATCACCCCACTGGTGAAAAAGGGCAAGGGGGTCGGACGGCCGGCAATATCCACCGTCATCTGTTGCAAGAACTCGGCGGAGAAATAGAACATCCGGTAGGTCCAGCCCTGGGCGGCGGCGGCCTGGCCGGTATGGACCTCGTCGGGGTTGACGGTGTTGATCCGGCCCGCTGGGGCGACCACATTTTCGCCCCGATAATAGAAGCCGAGCGCCCCCTGCTCGATCACCCCGACCCCGTAGCCCTCGTGGCTGTGCCGAGGGAAAATTTGACTGTGGAAGCGGGCCCGCATCAGTTGCACTCCCGGCGTCTCCCGCCAGGAACGAATGACGACCGATTCCGCCCCTGCCTGTATTCCTTGGTTTGCCTTACCCTTACCCATTGTTCGTTGATCGTCGAGAAAAAAACTCCGCGGCTTATTGTGCGCGCAATCGGAACAACACGTTACCCTGGATGACGTCGCAGGAAAAGAGCAGCCTTGGTTTTCGTCAACCAGGAACCCGTCTCGAACGGTCGCCCGGACGGTGCCGCCGCCATGGAACAGTCCACCACCAATACCGCCATGGTGGCCAGCGCCTCGGAGGAGATGTCGGCCACCATCAACGAAATTGCCCGCAACGCCGATCAGGCCAATGAAATCACCACCGATGCGGTCGTCCAGACCAGGAATGCCGGCGACAAGATGGCCTCCCTGGGCCAGGTGGCGTCCGCCATCGGCAAGGTCACGGAAACCATCACCGAGATTTCCGAGCAAACCAATCTCTTGGCGCTGAACGCCACCATCGAGGCGGCCAGGGCCGGCGAAGCGGGCAAGGGCTTTGCCGTGGTGGCCAACGAGATCAAGGCCCTGGCCAAACAGACGGCCGAAGCCACCCTGGATATCAAACGGCAGATTGGAGAGATTCAGGAAACCACCCACTCCGCCCGCACCGAGATCGACACAGTGAGCACAACCATCGAAGGCGTGAACGAGATCGTCGCGACCATCGCCGCCAGCTTGGGCGAGCAGTCGACCGCGACCCAGGAAATCGCCGACAATATCTCCCAGGTCTCTCACGGCATCCGGGAGGTGAACGAAAATGTCAATCAGAGTTCGGTCACGTCCTCGCACATCGCCTGCGACATCGTCACGGTCAACGGTTCGGCCAACAACATTGCCCACAGCAGCGCGCAGGTGAAGGACAGCGCCGAATCCCTGCAACAGATGGCCGTCGAACTCAACAATATCGTCGGCGGATTCAAAATCTGAAGAGACCGCTTCTGCTTCGCAACAGGCGCAGACACAAAGGTCAAAGAACGAACAGGCGGGCCACCCGCCAATTCGGCGACTATTTATCAATTTTAATATCTGTTACCGTCAGTTTTCCGTTATCCTTTACGGCGTTGAATTGTACCTTGTCGCCCACTTTTAATTGATCCAGCATGCTCTTGTCGTGCACCCTGAAAACCATGGTCATTGGAGGCATGTCAAGAGGTTCGATTCTTCCATGCCGGAGAGTCAGTTTACCCGCTTCCCTGTCTATCTTGCGGACCTCTCCATACGTCTGTGCCCTTGCATCCGCAGACAGTGCAAATGCTGAGGCAAAAACGGCGATGACAGATATAACTTTGAAAGTTATTCATAATTTTTTTCCACTTTTCAATCAACAAAGACGGGTTAATGGTCGGTGTCGACATGAATGCCGCTCTTGGAGCCATTGGCCTGACATGCTTTCCGGGAAGACCTTGATCGCTCCTTCATGCCGGCATCGAAATGCCCCGAAACAGGCAGGCAAAGCCGACCTCACCCGTCTTGGTAAAACGCCAAAGGACCTCACCGGTTTTTCCGGGATCAACCCTGATCATGTTGGCATCGGCATGTTCCATCTCAGGGAATTTTTCCATCAGTTCATAGTGCTTTTTGAGTGCCTCCTCGGTTCCCAAAACAAACTCGTGTTCCATTTCCCCCGAATTCTTCACTACAAATCGTATAGTCTCGCCCTGTTTGACCGTGACGAGAGGGGATGAAGCGCATCTCGTCGTTCATCTCAATCTTTACCGTCCGATCAACCTGAGAGGCCTCGCCCGGTATACCGATTGTTTCGTCGCCATGACCATCCCCCGCTGATTGGATGCCGTTGGCAAGTGCAGGACCGGATATTGCGACCAGGCCGCAGAAAATGAGGCTCATATTCTTTTTCGAGATCATGGTGACAATCTCCTCAACAAGGGGATCAATGGTCCGGATGTCGCATGGTGCCGGGGCCACCACGTTTTCGCCCCGATAATGGAAGCCGAGCGCCCCCTGCTCGATCACCCCGCCCCCGTAGCCCTCGTGGCCGTGGCGGGGAAAGGTCCGGGTGCGGAAGCAGGCGTGCAGCAACTGGAGATCGGGAATCTCCGCTGGCGAATATATACTTACCTGCTCCACGGTGCCAGGCTGCCCTCAACTTTTTGATCATGACAGGCAAGCTTTGCCATATCCAATCCGAGTCAAATTTTCAGAAAATATTTTGTTTCCATTAGCCTGTGTTTTGTTTCGGTAAGACTATCCCCCGGTCAATTGCATTTTATGATCGAGGCGGCTAGTCTCTCCTTGCCGGCGCAAAACAAGACGACAAATCAACGAGAAAGGTTCCCAAAACCCCATGCGGAAAATATAGTTGCAACATTTTCCCCCAAGAAAGACCATCGGCAATAAAGTGCACAGTTAACAATCACCCTCCCGAGAGCCTGCTTGGGCTTCATGCCGGATTCCGTGCACACCGCAACAAACACATGACCCTGGCCGGCAAGGTTCCTTTTTTTTGAGAAAACCGGAATATGTTGCTCCACGCCAGAAAAAGACGATGACGACCAATAAACAGAGATGAGTAGAGAAAACGAAGCACAACCCTCCCGGCCGATGTTGCCTCTCGTGGAATGGATCGACCGGCTGGGGAGTCAGCCGCTCTTCCTTTCGGTGCAGCGGGGACTGGCATTGGCGCTGCCCTTGATCATGGTCGGTGCCCTGGCAACGCTGCTCAAGGATTCCCCCCTGCCTATGCTCCAGGGCATGCTGGATGGCTTCTGGGGACCCCACTGGCGCATTGTCTGCAACAACCTGATCTCTGGTTCATTCGGCATTGCCTCCCTGGCTGTACTCTGTGCCTACAGCGGGGTAAGGACAGCGCTGCACAACCAGCACCACACCGACCAGGTGGTCAGTCCCACCATGACCACCGTGGTCGTTTTATCGTGTTTTTTTCTTATCACCGCACCTGCGGAATCGAACTCCTGGAAAACCGTTTTTTCCATGAAACATGGATTTCTCATCGCCGTAGCGGTGGCCGCCATCGCCAGCCCGCTCTATTTAAAACTCTCCCGGATAAGTTTTCTGCAACTGCCCTTTGGGGTTGTCGGACACGATCCCGTAGTGCGCGACGTGCTGACCGTCATGCCCGCCGGCATGACGGTCATTCTTCTTTTCGCACTGCTCCGCCTGCTCATCATCATTGTCGGAGCGACCAATATACACGAGAACCTGTGCTCCCTGCTCGCCATTCCATTCATCAGATCGGGAGACCATCTTGGCCTTGGTCTTGCCTACGCGGGACTTTCCCAGATATTTTGGTTTTTTGGCGCTCCCGGCCCGAATATTCTCTTTTTTATTGAGGAACATATCCTTGTTCCTGCCGGACTCGCCAATGCCATAGCAGTCGCCCAGGGCGACATGCCGCATTATATATTTACCAAATCGTTCTTCGATGTTTTTACCCGGATGGGAGGTTCGGGTTGCACGCTCGCCCTTATCCTTGCCATCCTGATTCAGAGCCGGGATACCGGCAATCGCAAGCTCTGTCTGTTTGCCCTGCTCCCCTCCCTGTGCAACGTCAACGAGCCGCTCATCTTCGCCATCCCACTCGTCCTCAATCCGGTGTACGTGATCCCTTTCGTGCTCACCCCTCTTGTCCAGACCCTGACCGCCTACACCGCAACCACCCTGGAATTGATTCCCCGCACCATCGAGAGTGCGAGCTGGACAACCCCCGCAGTGTTCAGCGGATTGATCGCCACGGGCACGCTTGCCGGCTCAATTATGCAACTGCTCAACCTTGCCCTGGGGATAGCTCTCTACCTCCCTTTTGTCCGACTCTCCGAGCGCCTGCGCGAACGCCAGGGAAAACGGATTCTTGAGGCCCTGCTGCATGCCGCCACAAGTTGCGCCATGGGATCTGGTGGCCGCAAATGCCTGGATCGTCCAGGCGAGGAGGGCCGTATCGCCAAAACCCTGGCCAACGATCTGGAAAGGGCATTGGCACGGGATGACCAGCTCTTTCTCGTCTATCAACCGCAGATCGATGCCATTGGTGATCAGGTGCATGGGGTTGAAGCGCTGCTTCGCTGGCGGCATCCCGCGTATGGCCTTATCCCCCCTCCGATTACCGTTGCTCTGGCCGAAGACACGGACTGTATCAACCAACTAGGGCTCTTTGTTCTCTCAGAGGCATGCGCCCAACGCGCTGCCTGGAAAGGACAGGTCCCGGACACTCTTGTCATTTCCGTCAACGTCGCCCCCCAACAGATGCTCGACCCTCTCTTTACCCGCAATGTCCTGCATATTTTGGGCAAGACCGACCTGGATCCGAACTCGCTGGAGATAGAGATTACCGAATCGACCATCCTGGAACCCGATTCGTCCATGATAAACATGCTGCACCATTTACGCCGCACCGGCGTCCGCGTGGCTATCGACGATTTCGGCATGGGGCACACGTCGTTGCGGTATCTCCGCGACTTTCCAGTTGATACCGTCAAAATCGACCGTTCCCTGACCCAGGAAGGCCAACGCGGTGTCAATGAGCACATTGTGCGTAGCATTGTTGAATTGAGTCGAACGCTTGGCTTCATGACAGTGGTTGAGGGCGTCGAGACAACTGAACAACTACAGCACTTCCTGCGACTGAATTGCAGGATCTTTCAGGGATATCTCTTCAGTCAACCGGTATCGGGGGAAGACTGCCTGGCATTTATTCGTCGCAGCTATGCAACAAAAGAGGGTTTTGCATTTTCAAATAACAAAGCAAGGGCGCAAACCCCGTTGCCAACCTTTGCAAATCTATCGCGCAGCCTTGCAGGAGGAACCATCCTCCAATACAGCGATCAATATGTCGCGTCTCTCAATACCGAAAGCTGACAGGTATTTGACCGGGCGGCTTTCACTCCCATGTCATCCAAGGAGAGTATGAATGAACACCATGAAATTATCGATGAAAATCGGGGGCGGCTTCGGTTTTGTCCTTATCCTGCTGTTGACAGTCGCCTACTTTTCTTGGTCAGGCCTGACGACCCTGTCGGTCGGCATCAAGGAGTATGATCGCCGCGCCAACAACTTCAGTCGAGTCAACATGCTGCAGGAAAGCATGTTGACGGTCCAGATGCATACCAAGGATTTCCTCATAAATAACAGCGATTCAGCTCTGCAAAACTACAAAACGTCAATGAGCAACCTGCTAAAGTCCATTGACGACGGAAGCACTCACATCAAAGATAAAGAACGGTCAACAAAGGTCGCCACAATAGGCACCATGACCAAAGATTATGCCCAGACATTTGACCAACAGGTCTCAGAAATTAAGGAAATTGATCAGATAACCAACGAGATTCTACGAAATCTTGGCCCATCGATGCAATCAAAATTGAACGAGATCATGCAATTGGCAAAAAACGATCATGATCACCAGACGCTCGCCGGGGCGGCCTTGGCGATGCAACATATGTTGCTCGCACGTCTCTATGGCCAAAAGTTCCTCGCTACTGCCGCAGAAAAGGATGCAGCGCAAGTTGTCGATGAAAATAAAAAAATGCAGGAAATATTGCTCCAATTGACTGCAGCGGCGCCTCCGGATAAAAACGCCCTGGCGCAAAAGGTGCTCGAGGAAAGCCGTACTTATATCAACGCATTCAATCGACTGGCTCATTCGGCCATCAGCCGTAAGGCTGTCTACGAAAACACTCTGGTCCGCCTCGGTTCAGAAATCAATAGTACCGTGGAGCAGATAAGAAACTCCCATTTCGCCGACCAAGAGGCGCTGGGGATCTCACTGACAGCGACAGCCCAGACTTCCGTCCGTTCCATGCTGTTCATAACGGGTGCGGCTCTCCTGTTGGGATGCGTTTTTGCCTTCCTCCTGACCAGGGCGATTACGGTACCAGTGCGCAGGACCGCGGCTTTCGCCGATATTATGGCCAAGGGCGATTTTACCTCGAAGCTGAAAATCAACCAAAAGGATGAAATCGGCCAGATGGCCCAAGCCTTGAACTCTATGGTGAGCCAATTAGAGACCATGGTACGGGAAATTGTCAGCGGGGTGGGCAGCCTCTCCTTTTCCTCCACCGATCTTGCGGCTCTCTCACAGCAGATGTCGTCCGTCGCCAAGGAGACGGCCGACAGATCCGACTCTGTTGCCGCTGCGACCGAAGAAATGAGCGTCAACTTTCAATCAGTCTCAACGGCAATGGAACAATCCACCGGCAATATCAACATGATTGCCTCTTCCACCGAAGAGATGGCGGCAACCGTCAAAGAGATTGCCGAAAATGCCGAGAAGGCGCGATTGATCTCCGAAGGGGCGGTGGAACGATCACAGATAACCTCCGCAAAAATGGCCTCGCTGGGTGAATCCGCTCAAAAAATCGACCATGTCACCGAGACCATAAATGAAATTTCCGAACAAACCAATCTTCTCGCCCTCAATGCAACCATCGAGGCGGCAAGGGCCGGTGAGGCGGGAAAGGGATTTGCAGTTGTTGCCACCGAAATTAAAGAACTGGCCAACCAGACAGCCAAAGCTACGGTCAACATCAGGAACCAGATCGGGGAAATGCAGGCGACGACCCTATCCACCATTGAGGATATCACCGGAATTGCCAATATCATTGTTGAGATTAACCGCGTTATCAACGTGATCGCCACCGCTGTCGAGGAACAGTCGGCAGCAACCAGCGAAATTTCGAATAATATCGCCCATACTTCTCAGGGACTCGCGGAGGTCAACGTCAATGTTGCCTTGAGTTCCAATGCAGCCAGCATGATTGCCAAGGAGATCGCCGGTGTCAACTCAGCGGCGGCTGAAATCGCTGTCGGCGGTTCACAGATGAATGTCAATTCCCGTGATTTGCAGAAACTCGCCAACACATTGACCGAGATTGTCGCCCGATTCAAAATCAACCCGATCAGCGCTGAGAGTGGCATGGTCAAAGACACTCACCCGCAATGGCGCGAGCGGCTGGAAGGGATGCTGCAAGGCCGCCCAGCTCTGCGTCCAGAGGAAGTTGTCGATATTCGTGAATGCGCTCCAGCAACAAATCTAACTTCCTGAATAAATTAAAGAACAAGGAAATTTCACTATTCGGCGGAACGGACAGCCATCGCAGCAGGACGCCCTCTATGCATACCCAATCCCCCTCATCGTCATACGGATAAAAATAAAGTGACCGTCCCCCTTCGGCGGCTTTTAGAAAAAGACCCACTTCCAGGTGGTCGAAAGAATCGCCGAACTGTCTCTTGCACAATAAGCGCAACGGGCTACTCTCCTTCTCATCCAGTGCGGGCTGCTCATAACCTGCCAGCCCGCACTGTTACTTTTGCAAGAGGATCAACCTGTTGTGATTCTCCAGCAACGCCTCGGGGCTGCTGGAGGAAAAAATCTTCCTTCCTGTCTCCCGGGAGGATGCCAAAATTGTTTGATTATTTCACGTCGGTGCTTTACTCTCACCACACCCCCTTGTGTTCTCCCTGAAGTTTGACCGACCTGTCACCGGGCAGTTTGCCCGTTGATTTTCTCTCAACCTTTGCCAGGAGATCCACCATGTCCGCCCCCCCTGCCGGTCAGCACGCGCACTACAAACCCAGCCGCAAGGTCCGTTTCGTCACCGCAGCCTCGCTGTTCGACGGCCACGACGCCACCATCAACATCATGCGCCGCATCCTCCAGTCCACCGGGGTGGAGGTCATCCATCTCGGCCACAACCGCTCGGTGCAGGAGATCGTCAACGCCGCCCTCCAGGAAGACGTGCACGGCATCGCCGTGACCTCCTATCAGGGCGGCCATGTCGAGTTCTTCAAATACATGATCGACCTGCTTAAACGCGGCGGCGGCGACAACATCAAGGTCTTCGGCGGTGGCGGCGGGGTGATCGTGGCTGAGGAGCTGAACGAGCTGCACGGCTACGGAATCAGCCGGATCTACACCCCGGAAGACGGCCAGCGGATGGGTTTGCAGGGGATGATCGACGAGGTGGTCGAGACGGCGGACGTCGACCTGCCGCCGCTGCCCGACCTGGCGACGGGCAAACTGATCGATCTGCTGGCCGCTAGCGACCGGCGGCTCCTGGCCCGGCTGATCACGGTGCTCGAAAACGGCGAGGCCCCGGAACCCTTGCGCCGGGCCATCCTGGAGGGCGCGACCGGCTGCCGGACCCCGGTGCTCGGCATCACCGGCACCGGTGGCGCCGGCAAGTCCTCGCTCACCGACGAGTTGGTCCGCCGCTTCCGCCTCGACCAGGACGACCGCCTCAAGCTGGCGATCATCAGCATAGACCCCTCGCGCAAGCGCACCGGCGGGGCGCTTCTGGGCGACCGCATCCGGATGAACGCCATCGAGCACGACAACATCTACATGCGCTCGCTGGCCACTCGGGAAACCGGCTCCGAGATCTCCGCCGCCCTGCCCGAGGTGATCGCGGCCTGCAAGCTCTCCGGCTTCGACCTGATTATCGTCGAGACCTCGGGCATCGGCCAGGGCAACGCCGCCATCGTGCCCCACGTCGATGTCTCCCTCTACGTCATGACCCCGGAATTCGGGGCCGCCTCGCAGTTGGAGAAGATCGACATGCTCGACTTCGCCCACTTCGTGGCGATCAACAAGTTCGACCGCAGCGGCGCCGCGGATGCCTTGCGCGACGTGCGCAAGCAATACCAGCGTAACCACGAGGCCTTTGCCACCCCGCCGGAACGGATGCCGGTCTTCCCCACCATTGCCGCCCGCTTCAACGACGAGGGGGTCACCGCCCTCTACCAGGCCCTGCTGCCGGCGTTAAAGGACCTGGGCCTCACGCTCCAGCCGGGCCGTTTACCCCACATCACTGCGCCCAAGGCCTCCGGCGAGCGGGCCATCGTGCCGGCGGAACGCACCCGCTACCTGGCCGAGATCGCCGATTGCGTGCGGCACTACCACGCCCACGTCGACACCCAGGTGAAGAAGGTGCGCGAGCGCCAGGCCCTGGCCTTGGCCAAGGATATGTTTTCGATCTGCGGCAAGCCGGTGGCCAGCTTCGATGAGCTGCTCGACGCCAAGGAGGGCGAACTCGACCCCCAAACGAAAAAAATGCTCGACCGCTGGCCGGAACTGGTCAAGCAGTATGGCGGCGACGAACATGTGGTCAAAATCCGCGACCGGGAGATCCGCACCCAACTGACCCGGACCTCGCTCTCCGGCTCCACCATCCGCAAGGTCTATCTGCCGCGTTATCAGGACGAGGGCGAGATCCTCCGCTTTCTGATGCGGGAGAACGTTCCCGGCCTGTTCCCCTTCACCGCCGGCGTCTTCCCCTTCAAGCGGGAAAACGAGGACCCCACCCGGATGTTCGCCGGCGAGGGCGACGCCTTCCGCACCAACCGCCGCTTCAAGCAGGTCAGCGAGGGCATGCCGGCCATCCGCCTCTCCACCGCCTTCGACTCGGTCACCCTGTACGGCTGCGACCCGGACGAGCGGCCGGACATCTACGGCAAGATCGGCAACTCCGGGGTCTCCATCGCCACCCTCGACGACATGAAGGTGTTGTACAGCGGCTTTGACCTCTGCGCCCCCACCACCTCGGTGTCGATGACCATCAACGGCCCGGCGCCGATCATCCTCGCCTGCTTCTTCAACACCGCCCTTGATCAGCAGCTCGACCAATTCGTGGCCCAAAACGGCCGCCAGCCCACGATCGAGGAACAGGAGGCCATCCGCTGTCGGGTCTTCTCCACGGTGCGCGGCACGGTCCAGGCCGATATCTTGAAGGAAGACCAGGGCCAGAACACCTGCATCTTTTCCACCGAATTCGCCCTCAAGATGATGGGCGACATCCAGGAGTATTTCGTCCAACACCAGGTGCGCAACTTCTATTCGGTGTCGATCTCCGGCTACCACATCGCCGAGGCCGGGGCCAACCCGATCTCGCAGTTGGCCTTCACCCTGGCCAACGGTTTCACCTACGTCGAGGCGTATCTCGCGCGCGGCATGCACATCGACGATTTCGCCCCCAACCTGAGCTTCTTCTTCTCCAACGGCATGGAGCCCGAGTATTCGGTGATCGGCCGGGTGGCCCGCCGCATCTGGGCCGTGGCCATGAAAAACAAATACGGCGCGGGCGAGCGTTCGCAAAAGCTGAAGTATCACATCCAGACCTCGGGCCGCACCCTCCATGCCCAGGAGATGAGCTTCAACGACATCCGCACCACCCTCCAGGCCCTGATCGCCATCTACGACAACTGCAACAGCCTCCACACCAACGCCTTTGACGAGGCGATCACCACCCCCACCGAGGAGTCGGTGCGGCGGGCCATGGCCATCCAGTTGATCATCAACCGCGAATGGGGCCTGGCCATGAACGAGAACCCCAACCAGGGAGCCTTTCTCCTCGAGGAGCTGACCGACCTGGTCGAGGAGGCGGTGCTGAAGGAGTTCGAGGCCATCGCCTCGCGGGGCGGGGTGTTGGGCGCCATGGAGACCGGCTACCAACGGAGCAAAATCCAGGAGGAATCGCTCTATTACGAGCACAAGAAGCACGACGGCTCCTATCCGATCATCGGGGTCAACACCTTCCGCAACCCCAAGGGCGAGGCCCCGATCGAGATCGAACTGGCCCGCTCCACCGAGGAGGAGAAGCAGTCGCAGATCGCACGGCTGCGCGACTTCCAAGCCCGCAATGGAGAGGCGGCCGGCCCCATGCTGGAAAAGCTGAAAGCAACGGTGATCGACAACGGCAACGTCTTTGCCGAGCTGATCGACGCGGTCCGGGTCTGTTCGCTCGGCCAGATCACCGAGACCCTCTACGAGGTGGGCGGCCAATACCGGCGCTCGATGTAAACGAGTCGGCCCGGCTGGGAATCGTTGCAACGTCGATCCCCCTTCCCCGGCCCGATTGCCAACCTGCCCGCAACGGCGGCGATGTGTGCGCATTGCCGCCGTTTCCTTGTTGACAGCCGGATTGATTCACGATAACAAGCGGGAACCGATCTCACGCTGTAGGATGTTACCGCTCCCTTAGAGACCATTCCGTGCCCCAGACGAAGCTGTTCCGTACACGGTGTCCGTTCCCCCTGACACCGTGTCCACCCTGGCCGGCGGCTTCAGCTCTCTCCTTCCCCGCCGTCTGACCTGTTTTCTCCTCTAAACCCGCCCCCCGCCCTGATCAAGGACGGGACCACCGTGGCCATCGGAGAATTCGTCGGCAGTTGCATTCCTGAGAATCTCCTGCTGGCAACGGAAGAGCGGTTTCTGGGAAAAAACGGTACCCCGTCAGGCAGCCCCCGCGACCTCACCCTGGTCTATGCCGGTGGCCAGGGCGACAACAAGGAACGGGGGGCAACCGTCTGGGCCATGAAGGGTTGATCAGACGAGTGCTCGGCGGTCACTGGGTCTGGCGCCGATGCTCCAGAAACTGGCGCTGGAAAACAAGATCGAGGCCTTCACCGGGGGTCATTTGCCCTCTGTTTCGCGACATCGCGGCCCATCGCCCACCTGACCCGCGTCGCCATGGGCACCTGAGCGGACGGACGACGGCAGAGGAAAAGCAGGAACACCAAGATAGGAGGAGCGGACAGTGGTCGTCAAGGCGGTTGTCGAGCGGACCGGGGTCGAACCGGTCTCTGTCGACGGGGTGCCATCCTCGGCAATGTCCTCCGGGCCGGTCTGCGCCGGAATCCGACGCGGCAGGCGGCCATCCATGCCGGCTGCCGGCGACAATTCCGACCATGACCATCGACAAGCTGTGCGGCTCCGGGTTGAAGGCGGTCATCCTGGCGCCCCAGGCGATCCGCTGCGGCGAACCCGCTTGCCTCTGCCCACCAGTAGGGCCACCGGCAAGGAACGGAAGAGATCGGCCGCGAGCAATCGTCCTCCTTGCCCCGGTCCGGCCTCGACCACCTCTCCACTCAATCGGTCGACAAAACGATATTTCTTGAATCGTTGAGGAAGCACTACCGCCGTTTCTTGCCAGACCTCCCGGTCGAGCGGCCAGCGGGAAGCGTCTTTTCGCAGCAACGTGGCGGTGAGCCGGGGGACGGCGGCAACCACCACGTGCTCGCCATGGATCCGGGCGAAGGCGCAGAGATGCTCCTTGGCCGGACCGGCGACATCGAGAGGAAGGTAGGCGCCGTGCAGGAAAACCTCCGGCTGCTCCCGACGCAAGATTAGGGATCGCCACATGACATACATTTTGACCCGGCCGTCGGAGGCATTGTCCAGGAGTTCCCGCAACCGGGAGGCCATGGGCACGGCATCATTCTCCATCAACCGTTGCAGAGAAGCCAGCATCTCCGTGCGCCGGACATAATCCACCGAACGCCGGTTATCCGGATCGACGAGACAGAAGCGCCAAATCTCGTTGCCCTGATAGGTATCCGGAATCCCAGGCGATGTCAGCTTGAGCAGCAATTGCCCCAGGCTGTTGAGCATGCCGAATCGGGCCGTGCATTGCCCGAAGGCACTGAAATCGTCCCAAAAGGAGCGATCCTCCGAATTGAGCAACCGGTCGATGAACAGGGTCAGCGCATCCTCGTAAGCCTGTTGCCGGTGCCGGTGTAATCCATGTAGAAGCGCCGATCTTCGGTCAGGCGGTAGTAGTAGGCGTTGTCGATGCCCTTGAAGCAGAACATGGGGCCGAAATGGTTGCCCTCGGCGGTATGGTTGTAGACCACATCGAGAATCACTTCGATCCCCGCCTGGTGCAGGGTCTTGACCATCTGTTTGAATTCCCCCACCGCGGCGCCGGGACGGCTGTCCGCGGCGTAGACCCCGTGCGGGGCGAAGTAACCGATGGAATTGTAGCCCCAGTAATTGCGCAATCCCTGGTCGACGAGGTGCTTGTCATGGATAAAAGCATGTACCGGCATCAACTCGATCGCCGTCACACCCAGATCCTTGAGGTGTTCAACGATGGACGGCTGCATCAGACCGGCGTAGGTGCCCCGAAGCGCCGGCGGGATATCGGGGTGAGTGGCGGTGATCCCCTTGACATGGGTTTCGTAGATGACGGTTTCATGCCAGGGGATCTGCAGGTTCCGGTCACCGGACCAGTCGAAAAAGGGCTGATGCACCAGACCGCGCGGCATACAAGGGGCGCTGTCCGTGTCGCTCCGGGCGTCCGCCCCACGCTTGAACCGGTAGGGAAAGACCGCTTCGTCCCAGATGACTTCGCCCTCAATAGCCTTGGCATAGGGGTCCAGCAGCAGCTTGGCCGGATTGCAGCGCTGACCTTTTGCGGGATCCCAGGGACCATGCACGCGGTAGCCGTAGCGCTGGCCGGGTTCGACGGTGGGCAAGTATCCGTGCCAGCAATAGGCGGTGACTTCGGGCAGGTCGATGCGCGTCTCCCGGCCCTCCTCGTCAAAGAGGCACAGCTCTACCCGCTCGGCGACCTCGGAAAACAGGGAGAAATTGGTGCCGGAACCGTCAAAGACGGCTCCCAGCGGATAGGGTTGCCCCGGCAGTACTTTCATACGACCCTCCTCCCGTTGCGGCACAGGCAGCAAACCTTGCACAGTCAAGACAACGGTGCGGTGACCTCGTCCACCAGGGCGAAGATCGAGCGATAGGGGATGTGGCCGTGCAGGGCCAGACCGATCTCGCAGGTCTTGCTGGTGGAGTAGCCGGCTTCGCAGCCGTGGACCCGGTCGGCCAGGCCGTAGACGGCCGAGGCGTTCAGTTCCGGAAAGCTGAAGCCCCGGTCGCCGGCAAAGCCGCAACAGAAGATGTCCTCCGGCACCACCACCTCGGTGGCGCAGAGCAGAGCCAGCTCCTTGAGCTTGGCATCGAGCCCCATCTTGCGGGTGCTGCAGGTGGCATGGAGGGCGATCTTGGCCTCCTTGCGGGTAAAGGTGAGCCGGTCCTTGAGGAACTGGAGGACGAATTCCACCGGCTCGAAGAGCTGGAGTTTCTTGTCCAGGGTGGCCCGCATCCGCATCAGGCAGGGGCTGGTGTCGCAGAGGATGGGCAGGGCGCCGTCCTGCGAGGCCCGGAGCAGGGCCTCGTTCAGTTCCTCGGCCTTGCGGTCGGCCTGCAACCGGAACCCCTTGCTCTCGAAGGCCTGACCGCAGCAGAGGCTGCCGAGGTTTGCGGGCAGGATGACCGCGCAGCCCGCCTTCGTGAGCACCGACAGGGTCTGCTGGGGCAGGCCGCGCCGCTCGGTCTCCTCGCGGGCCGGGCCGCCCAGGGCCCGGCTGGCGCAACTGGGGAAATAGACCATGGCCAAGGGCTGGCCACCGGCCCCCGCCTCGGCCTTGATCGCGGGCGCGCCGGTGGGCATGGCCCGGTTCCACTGCGGCACCGCCCCAAGCGTGCCCTTGTGGGCCGCCTCGGCCATCGTCTCCATCAAGGGGGTGCCGGTCAGTTTGTGCAGCCGGTCCACGGTGTTGAGCACGCCGGCGGCGGTCCGGGCAACCCCGCCGAAATGTCCCGCCGTCCAGGTGGCGACCGCGGCCGCCAGCGGGCCATGGGCCTCCTCGCGCAAGGCCTTGATCATCTTACCGGTATCGATACCCACCGGGCACAGGGTCGAGCAGAGGCCGTCGGCGGCGCAGGTGTTCATCCCCTGGTAGCGGTACGAGCGCACCAGTCGTTGCAGCGGCACCTCGCCCCTGCCGCCCGCCAGTCGCCGGCTGATCTCCCGCCGCCCGACGATGCGATGCCGGGGGGTAAAGGTCAGGTTCTTCGACGGGCAAATCGGTTCGCAGAAACCGCATTCGATGCACTTGTCCACCAGTTCGTGGGTCGGCGGCAGCGGCTTGAGATTCTTGACGTGGGCCTCCAGGTCGCTGTTGATGATTACCCCGGGGTTGAGCAGCCCCCGGGGATCGAACAGATCCTTGATTGTCTTCATCAGGCCAAAGGCGGCCTCGCCCCATTCCTTCTCGACAAAAGGGGCCATGTTGCGGCCGGTGCCGTGCTCGGCCTTGAGCGAACCGTCGTATTTTTCCAGCACCAACTTCACCACGTCGTCCATGAAATCGCGGTAGCGCACCACCTCGGCCTGGGTGGCAAAATCCTGGGTGAAGACGAAGTGGAGGTTGCCGGCCAAGGCATGACCGAAGATGATCGCCTCGGTGTAGTGGTAGCGCAGCAGCAGCTCCTGGAGATCGAGGGTGGCGTTGGCCAGGTGCTCGATGGGGAAGGCCACGTCCTCGATGATCACCGTGGTGCCGGTGCGGCGGACCGCGCCCACCGCCGGGAACAGCCCCTTGCGGATCTTCCACAGTTGGGTGAATTCGGCGGGGATGGCGGTGAACTCGATCGGCCGCACCGTCTCCAGGCCGACCAGGGCTGTTTTGATCTGCTCGATCTGCGCGGCTAGGGCCCCGGCGCTCTCGGCCCGGGTTTCCACCAGGATGGCGGTTACTCCCGGTGCCAGCTCGGCGAGAAAATCGGGCATGCCCGGCTTGCCGGTCACCGAGGCCAGACTGGCCCGGTCCATCAGTTCGGCTGCGGCCACCGGCTGCTGGCCAAGGATGATCACCGCCTCGCAGGCAGTGCGGATATCCGGGAAATACATGAGGCTGCTGGCCTTGTGGCGGTGCTCGATCACGGTCCGGTAGACCGCCTCGGCGATGAAGCCGAGCGTCCCTTCCGAGCCGATCATGAGGTGCTGCATGATGTCGAAGGGGTCCTCGAAGTCGACCAGGGCGTTCAAGCTGTAGCCGGTGGTGTTCTTGATCTTGAACTTGTAGCGGATGCGCTCGGCCAGCTCGGGATCGGCCAGGACCTGGGCGCGCAGGTTGGCCAAACCGTCGAGCAGGTGGCCGTGGCTGCGGCGAAAGGCGGCCCGGCTCTTGTCGTCGCCGGTGTCGACCACCGTGCCGTCGGCCAGGATGATCCGCATGGCATCCAGGGTGCGGTAGCTGTTCTGCTCGACGCCGCAGCACATGCCGCTGGCGTTGTTGGCCAGGATGCCGCCGATCTTGGCGCTGTCGATCGAGGCCGGGTCCGGTCCGATCTTGCGGTCGAATTCGGCGAGGACGCGGTTGGCGTGGCCGCCGATCATCCCCGGCTGCACCCGGATCTTGTTGGCCTGATCAAAGACCCGGAAGTCGTTCCAGCCCCGCCCCATGCGCACCAGGATCGAGTCGGTGATCGCCTGGCCCGACAAACTGGTGCCGGCGGCCCGGAAGGTGACCGGCAGCCCCAGCGTGCCCGCCTCCCGCAGGATGCGCTGCACCTCCAGTTCAGTCTCGACATTGATGACGATCTTGGGGATCAAGCGGTAGAAACTGGCGTCGGTACCGTAAGCGATGGTCCGCAGCGGGTCGATGACGAGCCGGTCGGTGGGGATGGTGGTCTTGATTCGGCGAAAAAAATCACGGTATTTTCCGGTCAGCATGGCGCACCTCCTGGGCTCGGGTTACAGGGGGAATGATTCCCAATCGTACGGCATTCCGGGACAAAACGCCACGGGAAAGAGGAAGGACGATTTAAGCCGGATCGGTGCGCGCGGTGGTCACTCCTCGGCCGGACGCCGCCGCAGATCAGGGAGCAGCACCGCCGCCAACCCCAGCAGGGGCAGCCAGGCGCAGAGCCGGTAGACCGCCTCGATGCCTTGAATATCGGCAAGTTTGCCCAACAGCGCGGCCCCGATCCCGGCCAGACCGAAGGCCAGGCCGAAAAACAGGCCGGAGATCATCCCCACCTTGCCGGGAAACAGCTCCTGGGCATAGACCACCATCGCCGGAAAGGCCGAGGCCATCAGCAGGCCGATGACAAAGGTCAGGGGGCCGGTCCAGAACAGGGAGGCAGAGGGCAGGGCCAGGGCAAAGGGGGCAGCGCCGAAGATCGACCACCAGATCACCTGCTTGCGGCCGATGCGGTCGCCGATCGGCCCACCGAGGATAGTGCCCGCGGCCACGCCGAAGAGAAAGACGAAGAGATGCACCTGGGCCGCCTGCACCGGGACCTGGAATTTATGCATCAGGTAGAAGGTGAGATAGCTGTGCAGGCTGGTGGTGTAGAAAAATTTGGAGAACATCAGCACCAGGAGGACGACCACCGGCCAGAGCGCCGAGGGGCGCCCCTTTTCGGCGTGGACCGGGGCGGCGGATCGGGATCGCTGTTGCTCCGCCCGCTGCCGGTGCTGGTACCAGCCGCCGACCCGCCAGAGGATTGCCATGGCCGCCAGGGCGATGAGCGAGAACCAGGCCAGGCTTCCCTGCCCCTGGGGAATGACGACCAGGGCCGCCAGCAGGGGCCCGGCGGAGGTGCCGGCGTTACCACCGACCTGGAAGATCGACTGGGCCAGGCCGTAGTGACCGGCCGAGGCCATCCGGGCCACCCGCGACGATTCCGGATGAAAGACCGCTGAACCGCTGCCGACCAGGCCGACGGCGAGCAGGAGCAGGCCGTAATTGGGAGCGAACGCCAGGGCGATCAGCCCGATCAGGGTGCAGGCCATGCCCCAGGTCAGGGAATAGGGTCGGGGATGGCGATCGGTATAGAAGCCGACCACCGGTTGGAGCAGGGAGGCGGACATCTGAAAGGTCAGGGTGATCAACCCGATCTGGGTGAAGCTAAGCTGGAAACCGTCCTTGAGCAGGGGATAGATCGCCGGGATCAGCGACTGGATGAGGTCGTTGAGAAAATGGGAAAGGCTGATCGCCCCCAGCACCTTGAGCGCGATGCGCTCCGGCCGGGGGGTGGGGTGATTTGCGGCGTGGTCTGCCATGGGTGGTCCATCCTGGTGCGCTGAGGGGCTGGGTCCGATGGTGTTTCTCGATCCCGCCAGCCCGGGAGTTGTCTTCTCCCCGCAGATGTACCATGTCCTTGCGCTGTTGGCGCCCGAAAACCGCCCGGGTGCCGCGGATCAGGTCGACGGTGCCCCCGTGAACCCGGCCAGGATCCGCCGATCGCGCGTGAACACCAGGGCCGTGGACCCGGAGGGAAGCTGCTGGCTGGCGCAATGGGAAAAGCCACCGGCAGCGGCCATGGCCGCGATCTCCTCCCGGGGATAGGTTTGGCCGTTGTAGGTGTTGAGCATCATGTGCAGATCGTACAGGGCTCCGCGCCAATCGGTATCGCTGAAGAAATCATGGACGACCAGCGCGCCCTTCCTGGCCGTCTTGGCCGCCGCCCTGGCCAGCAGCCGCGCCGTCTCTGTCGGTCCCTGGCAATGGACGAGATTGGAGAGCAGCACCAGCTCGCAGGAACGATCGCCGATGGCGTCGAAATCCGACGGCTCGTCCGCCAGCAGGTTGCAGGCGCACCAGGCGAGACGGTCAGTCATCCCTGCCAGCCGCTGGTGCCAGCCGCGTTCGGCCACCACCTCGGGCAGGTCGCAAAAAATGCCGTGCCAGCCGGGGTATCGGCCCAAAAAAGCGGCCAAAAAGGCCCCGGAACCGGCGCCGAGATCGAGGAGGACCCCTGCGGACGCAGGTATGGGCAAGGCGGCCCACAACTCCGCCGCCCGGATACGGGCGGCCTCGTCCATGGCGCCGAGATAGCCGGCAAAGGCCTGGCGCAAGGCCTCGGGACTCTTGTCGCCGGTGGCAAAGACCCGTTGGCCGGTGGTGAGGGTCGGCCCCAACTGCTGCCAGGACCGCCGCAACTGGTGTTCAAAGGCCAGGGTCTGCCCCTGGTAGTGGCGGGAGGCCGGAACGAGATAGGTGGCCGCGAAGGGGGAGAGGGTGTAGCGGTCTTCCCCGTGGTGGAGCAAGCCGAGGCCGCACAGGCAGCGGAGGAACCGCTCGCCGTTGACCGGCTCCCATCCGGTCCGGCTACAGAGTTCCCTGCCGGTGCAGCCCTCCTCGCCGACCGCGGCAAAAATTCCGGCCTCATGGGCCAGCAGCAGCGCTTCCGCCAGGCGATAGCCGGTCAGCAGGTCGGAAAAGGCGAGGAAACCGCCCTCCCCCTCGGGCAACGCCTTCATTTTTCCTGGGCATTGTCGATGCCCACCTCGGCAAAGGTCTTGATGTCGGCCAGCACCCGGGTGGCGGCATCCAACAGATGCATGGCCATGGCCGCCCCGGTGCCCTCGCCGAGCCGGAACTGGAGATCGAGCAGCGGGGCGGTGCCCAGGCGATCGAGCATGAACTTATGCCCGGCCTCGACCGAGTTGTGGCTGGCAAAGAGATACGATCTCGCCAGCGGCGCCAGCTCGCAGGCGATGAGGGCGCCGGCGGTGGCGATCAGGCCGTCGCAGACCACCGGAACCCCGTGGGCCGCGGCCCCGAGCACCAGACCGGCCAAACCGCCGATCTCGAATCCGCCCACCTTGGCCAGCACGTCGAGGGGATCGTCGGGATCGGGCATGTGCAGGGCCAGGGCCTGTTCGATCACCCTGATCTTGCGTGCCAGCATGGCATCGCCTATGCCGGTGCCCCGGCCGGTGAGCTTACCGACCTCGATCCCCGAGAAGGCGGCAATGATGGCCGAGGAGGGGGTGGTGTTGCCGATGCCCATGTCGCCGGTGCCCAACAGGTCGACCACGCCCTCGGCCATCAACCGGTCGACGATCTCGATCCCCGCCGCCACCGAACGGATCGCCTCCTGCCGGCTCATGGCCGGCCGCTGGGCGAAGTTGGCGGTGCCGTAGCCGATTTTCTTGTGAAAAATGGGCAGGTCCGGTTCGAAATCGTGGTTGACCCCCAGATCGGCCACCCGCACCACGGCCCCGGCGTGGGCGGCCAGGACACTGACCGAGGCCCCGCCATTGACAAAATTATGGACCATCTGGGCGGTCACCTCCTGGGGGAAGAGGCTGACCCCCTCGGCCACCACCCCGTGATCGCCGGCACAGGTGACGATCACTTTGTTGTGCAACCGGACATCGAGGGTGCCGGCGATGGCGGCCAGCCGGGCCGAAACCGGTTCGAGCACGCCGAGACTGCCCTGGGGCCGGGCCTGATCGGCCAGCCGTTGCAAGGCCGCCTGATGGATGGCCGCATCCGGCGGCCGAATGGCCTCAATCGTTTTCTGTAACATCTCCATGGATCGATCCTTTCAAAAGCGCCATCGGCAGTCCTATCGCGCGGCTGCCGACGGCAAGAGAGTGAGAAGCGCCTTTCTCTTTCGCGGACAACGGCAGCGTCATCTGGGGCGAGAGACCTTGTCGCCGGCGATATCGTCCTTGAAGACCTCCATCCCCTTCTTCATGGCGCAGAAATCGCCGCACATGGTGCAGGTGTCGCTGGCCTCGGGGGTGCGCTCTTGCCGCACCTCGCGGGCCTTGTCGGGAAACATCAGCACCTGCTCCAGATCCTCCCAGCGCATGTCGCGCCGGGCCATGGCCGCCCGCTTCTCCCGGTCGCGGCGGTCGGGATACTTGGCGACATCGCCGATCCGCACCGCCAGCCGGGTGGCCCGCACCCCTTCGCGGACGTCGTTCTCGTTGGGCAGGGCCAGGTGCTCGGCCGGGGTGATGTAGCAGACCAGATCAGCGCCGAACCGGGCCGAGTTGGCGGCGCCGATGGCGGAAACGATATGGTCGTAGCCGGCGCCGGTGTCCAGCGGCAGCGGCCCGAGGACATAGTAGGGGGCGTTGCCGCTCATCCGTTTTTCCAGCATGATGTTGCCCTCGATCTCGTCGAGCGGCACATGGCCGGGGCCTTCAACCATCATCTGGCAGCCCATCTCCCGGCCCAGTTCGGCCAGTTCGCAGTTGATTATCATCTCCGCCATCTGGGCGCGGTCGTGGCTGTCGTGGATGGCCCCGGCCCGGATGCCGTTGCCCAGCGACAGGATGGCGTCGTACTTCTTCATCAGGCCGCAGACCCGGTCGAACTGTTCGTAGAGCGGGTTTTCCTTGCCGGTGGCGTCCATCCAGGCCACCATGAAGGTGCCGCCCTTGGAGGCCAGGCCGCCGTAGCGAAACCCCTGCTTGCGCAGCCGTTCGATGGTGTACTGGTTGATGCCGCAGTGGATGGCCATGAAGCTGAGACCGTCGGCCAGTTGCCGCTCGATCAGGTCGAAGAGGTATTCCGGGTCCAGCTTGGCCGGGTTCTTGTATTTGCGCGCCGTTTCCTTGAAGGCCTGGTACAGGGGCACATTGCCCACCGGCAGGGAGGTGTTGGCGAGGACCGCCCGGCGGATGCGGTCGAGATCGCCGCCCGCCGACAACTCCATCAGGGTGTCGGCCCCCTCCTCCTCGGCGATCTTCGCCTTGCGGATCTCGGCCTCCAGGTTGCAAATGTCGGAACTGGTGCCGATCGAGGCGTTGACCTTGGTCCGCAGGCCCATACCGATGCCCACCACCTTCTGGTGGGGCCGGGCAGGATTGTTGGCAATGACAATCTCCCCTTTGGCCACCCGCTCGCGGATCAGCGCCGCCGGCAGATCCTCGTCTCTGGCGACCTGTTCCATCTGGGGGGTGACAATGTTTTCCCGTGCGAGTTCAATCTGTGTCTTCATGGCTCCTTCCTCATACGTTGGAGGATGCCTGCCCCGGAAAACAAAAAGGGTTCCGAAAGGCGGCATCACCTTTACAGAACCCTTTACCATCGCGTTCTTCAAACAAGACCCTGTATACGTCTTCTGACTCCTGGAGACTGCCCGGTCGCGCCTTCCCGATCATCCGTGCGATCAGTGGCTTGCCGTGGTGGCGTGCGACTTCCCTTCCAGTTACAGCGGCGGGACCGTCACGGATTTGCACCGTGTTCCGTTTATACAGAGGTCTTTCTCTTTCCCGGGCAACCCCCAGGCTGGGGGCCATTGTACGACAAAATCAGAAACCGTCAACAAAGAGATGAAGAAAAACCGCTGGCAGCACACGAGCCCTGGCCAAAATCACCACCAGCACCCTTTCCAGGAACTCTTCTCCTGAAACTTTCTCTAAAAGATCCCCCCGAATTTGATAATTCAATCCAATCGCCTATAATGACATTCAGCTTAAAGCGCGTATCCGGGAATTGATCAAAAATCATATTCACGTGTGGTGCGATGGCGAATCGATTGCTCAGTTCCGTTCGGCCCCATGCCTCAAGCATGGTGCTGCCCATCTCCAACCCGGTCCGAGGTCTTCTCGTACTGCCACTCCTGCTTGCTCTCCTCCTAAAAATTCGCACCCTCGACCCGAATGCAAAGATTTTGATCTCCTCCGGTTTTGCGAAAGAGGAAAATATTGAGGAACTCCGGCAAGCCGGTGCCTTGGGGTTTGTAAAAAAACCATACCGCCGGCGGGAATTGGCGCAAGCTGTGGCCTGGGCAATGCGCCAACCCGTGGACGAGCCCAATTGATTAGTTCCGCATTTGAGGTCAACGGCCAGGGAACAGGAGAGGAAAGAAAAGAGGAGGAAAAAACGGTGGGCGATTGAGTTGACGCTGCCGCTCATGAGGGATGGCGCGGGACCGCTTATTCGCCCGCATCACATATTTCAGCTCTTCTGACCGAGAAGGGCCGCTGCATCGAGCACCGTCCGCACCTTGTGCGACATTTCCGCGATGGTGATCGGTTTCATCAATAACTCCTGCACCCCGATGGCCTTGACCTGCTCCCGCTCCAGCCGTTCGCTGAAACCGCTGCAGATAATGATCGGGATTCGCGGATTGATCGCGACCAGTTCCCGGGCAAGTTGTTCACCGGTCATCTGCGGCATGGTCAGATCGGTAATCACCAGGTCATAGCCGTTGCTGTCGGTCCGGAACAGGGCCAAGGCCTCTTCGCTGCTCAGCCGGGACGTCACCTGATACCCGAGGCCTTCAAGGATCAGGGTCGCTATTTCGACGATCATTTCTTCATCATCCACCAGCAGGATCCGTTCATTCCCGGTGGGATAGTCGTGGCGACTGTCCATCGCCTCTTTCTCCCCGGATTCTTCGAGGAGCGGCAGGTAGAGCTTGACTGTCGTCCCTTGGCCGAGCTCGCTGTAGATTTTCACATCTCCCTTGCATTCCTTGACGATGCCATGGACCACGGCCAGCCCGAGGCCGGTCCCCTTCCCTTGCTCCTTAGTGGTGAAATAGGGTTCAAAGACCCGAGCCATGATGGCCGGGTCGATGCCGCACCCCGTATCGGCAACGGCCAGCAGGGCATAGCGGCCCGGCGAGAGCGAGCTGCCGGTCACATCCTCCTTGCTCAACAGAGCCTCCTTCAGGCGAATCGAGATCTTTCCGCCCGACGGCTCGACAGCGTGGTAGGCGTTGATGATCAGATTCATCACCACCTGATGCAATTGCGAAGGGTCCAGCAGGACGCTCGGACAATTGCCCTGGATGTCGGTGCTGATTTCAATGGTCGAGGGGATGGTGGCGCGGCAGAGTTGCACCACCTCCTTGAGGATCGTCTGCATCCGTACCGGGATCACCCGATGCTCGGCCTGCCGGCTGAAGGCAAGAATCTGGCTGACCAGCTCCTTGGCCCGCAGACAGGCGGTATGCAACCGCTCCACATAGCGTTGCTGGGGGCTGTCCGGGGGCAGGCGCAGGCAGAGCAGTTCGCTGTACCCGAGCATGGGTTGCAGGATGTTGTTGAAATCGTGGGCGATACCGCCGGCCAGGGTGCCGATGGCCTCCATTTTCTGCGCCTGATTGAGCCGGGTTTCAAGGCGGAGCTTTTCCTCTTCGGCCCGTTTCTGTTCGGTGATATCCCGGATAATGCCGACAATGAACCGGTCGCCATTTTTATCGGTGTAGAGGGTTTTCTTGGCGGCGATGATGTGAACGGTCCCCTGGGCATCGGTGAACGGTTCTTCGTTGACATACTCCATGCCGCTCACCAGGATCCGTTCGTCGCTTGCCCGGAATCGGCCGGCCTCGCTCTCGGGAAAGAGCTCGAAATCGGTCTTGCCGAGAAGCTCCTGGCGGGACCGGCCCATGAAGGCGCACATGGCCTTATTGACCAGGACCCAGCGGTACTGCTGCTCCTTGACGAACATGGGATCGCCGACGTTGTCGATGATCTCGTCCAGGAAGTTGCGGGACTCCGCCAGCGCTTCCTCGACCCGTTTACGGCTGGTGATATCGGTGATGAACCCCTCGATGACGTCCGGTTTGCCCATGTCGTCGTAGCGCAGGCGAGCGCTGATCGCGATCCAGATCTTTTGGCCGTCGCGGCGGTACACCTGCACCTCGAAGCCGAACGCCTTGCGGTTGTTGGAGATGGCTGCAATCAGGATGTCGCGGTCACTCGAGTTGACGTAGAACTGATGCCTGATATCGGTGATGGAGGCGATGAGTTCCCCGGGGGAACCGTAGCCGAGAATGCGGGCCAGGGCCGGGTTGGCATTGAGAAAACGGCCATTGTCTTCCAGGCTGCTTTGATAGAGACCTTCGAGGGCATGTTCAAAGATGCCCCGATACTTTTCCTCGCTTTCCCGCAAGCCTTCCATGAACCGCTTGAGCTCACCGGTCATGAGGTTGAAGGTGCGGGCCAGCACCCCGATCTCATCCCGGGAGGTCACGGGCACGACCGGCGAAAAATCGCCGTCGATGATCCTCTTCGCGACCTCGGTCATCTGGCGCACCGGCCGGGTGATCGACCAGGTGATGAGCATGCACAGCAGGCCGACCAGCACGGTAATCACCCAACCGGCCCCGCCCATGATGCGCACCATCCCGGCCCGGCCGTCGCTGAGCAGGCTGCGGTAGGCCTGCAATTCATCCTCGTAGACGCTCGTGCCGATGACCCAGTCCCACGGCGCGTAATAGGCCAGACGGGCCACTTTCCAGCGCGGCGCCGGCTCGCCCCGGTTTTGCCAGCGGTACCGCACCGTGGTCATTTCTCCGGGCTGCAACCGGATCGCCTTGCCGATGATTTCCTGAACGACCAAATGGCCGTCGCTGTCCCGGTTCTCCCAAATATCCTCGCCGTCCCGCTCCCCCTTGGAGGAGATGATATACCGGCCGCGGTCTTCTCCCCCGCCGCCGAGGATGTAGACATACCCGGTCTTGCCCACGCTGGTCTGGAGGATGGCCTGACGGATGCGCGCGGCCACGGTTTCCTGGCGGATGCCGACATAGAGCATCCCCACCAGCGTACCGGCAGGATCGCGGATCGGCTCATAGGCGGCCAGATACCAGTCGTTCACGACATAGGCGCGTCCGTGGTAGGTTTCGCCCTTGAGAATGGCGGCAATGACCGGATTCGCCGCGCCGTCGGGAGCAACAGCCGGGATATAGGTGCCGATGGCCCGTTCATGGGCTGTTGCCGGCACCGTGGTGGCAACGCGCAGCATATCGCCCTGGTCATTCATCCGCTGGAAGATGGTGGCGGTTTCGCCGACCAACGCGGTGATATCGTCGACAATCGGCGTTTTTTTGGTCAGGTCCCCGTTCCTGCCGAGCCAGTGCTCGCCGACAAGCAACTTCGGCAGGTTCACCTCCTGGACGTCTTTGGTGAACTGATTGATCGCTGTCCAGGCGATCGACTCGTTGGCCAGGCGGAATCCGCCGGCGGCGGTCAGGAGGTGTCTGGCCACCTTGAGATTATTGTCGACCTGGAGCTGGACCGCCTCGTTCTCGGCGCGGACAAGATTGAAGACCCCTTGGGTGATATGATCGAGGTCGGCCTCGATCAAGGCGTCGACCTCGCCCTGGGCCAGGGCGTTGTACTGGCCGCTTTGCCAGACGGAAAGCAGGACGAGGGCAACCGCCGTGATCACCACGCTGCCGACACCCAGCAGGGCAACCTTGGCGCTCAGGCGCATGTTTTGGAAGAAATTGGACATGGAGCGCGATCAGGATATCAGGAAACGAGTGGCAACTCCAGCAGATGGCCTCCCCCTGTCTGGCTGGCCTCCTCTTTTCATACAGGTATAGTATAGAGAGGTCACCAAGAGTCGTCTAGGTAAATTTACCTATTGCACAGCCCTGCCACTGACCGGCAGTTCGGCAACGAACACGGTCCCCGGCCCGGCAGGTTCGGACCGCGGCAAACCCGAGGGCAGGTACTCTTCCGGGGGAGGACTGAGGGCGGAAATCGTGCCGCCATGCTCCTTGATGATCCCGAAGGAAACACTCAACCCCAGCCCGGTGCCCTTGCCCACCTGTTTGGTGGTGAAGAAGGGATCGAATATTTTATTGAGGTGGTCCCGGTCGACGCCCATGCCGGTGTCGGCCACGCTGACCACGATCTGCCCGTGACCGCCGTGCCCGGTCTGGACGGAGATCAGCCCGTCCTGGCCGATGGCGTCGGCGGCGTTGTTGAGCAGGTTCAGCCAGACCTGCTTGAGCCGCTCCCGGTCGCCGGTCAGGGCCGGGATGGTCTCGTCGGGCCGAAAGACGATCTTGATGCGGTTGAGGAAAAAGGCATGTTCCACCAGTTGGATCACCTCCCGCAGGGAGGCGTTGATGTCCACCGCCTCCCGGACCGAATGCGAGTGCCGGGAAAAACCCAGCAGATCGGCGACGATTTTGCGGCAGACCTTGGTCTGCTTCTCGACGACTTTCAGGTTGTCCAGGAGCTCCTCGTCGGTGATGTCGTCCATCAGCAACTGGGTGTAGCCAAGGATGATTCCCAGGGGGGTATTGATCTCATGGGCGACGCCGCCGGCCAGACGGCCCAGGTCTTCCATCTTCTGCGATTGGATGAGCTGCTCCTGGAATTTCTTGAGCACGGAGATGTCCCGGGCGGTCAGCAGGAGGCCCATGATGCTGCCGTCCTGATCATAGACCGGCACCTTGACGATATGAAACCACTTCTGTCCCTCGGGCCGTTTGAAGGTGATCTCCTTGGCCAGGGGCTGGCCGGTGATCAGGATCTGCTTGTCTTCATGATAATTGAGGTCGGCCTGGCGCTCGGAAAAGATGTCGAAATCGGTCTTGCCGACCACCTCCTCCTCTTTGAGCCGGAAATGATCGCAGAAGGCCTTGCTGGCGAACCTGTAGGTCAGCTCCTTGTCCTGGAGGGTGATGAAGTCCGGGGTCACGTTCATGATGGTCTTGAGTAGCCCCTGCTGCCGGGCGATGGTCTTTTCCCGCTCGGTCAGCTCTTCGATGTGGTTTTTCACCGTCACCGCCATGACGTCGAAGGCCTCGGCCAGGTCCTGGAGCTCATCGCCGAAATTGTACCTGAACACCGGACAGGAGCGGCAGCTCTCGATCTTGAGCGGATACTCCTTGCCCTGACAGTTGGGGCACAGGGTTCCGGCCAGGTACCAGCAACGCCGCCGGGCATCGCCGTAGGCCGGGCAGTCGTGCTTGCCGCACTCCATGATCTCCCAGCAGTTCTTTTCCAGGGAGGTGCCGGCCTGGACATCGAGGTTGCCCTTGACGATCTCCTCGGCCGAGGCCCGCAACCGGTTGAGACGGCGCGTGACGGTGCGGGCGAACCAGAGTGCCAGGATGATCCCCAGGCTGACCACCCCCAGGGTGGTGAGGAGGCTGATCAACCGCTGCTGGCCGATCTGGGCATCCATATCGCTCCGCGACAAGCCCATTCTGACCGTGCCCAGGCTTTTTTCGCCCAGAACGACCCGGACATTGAAATCGTACACCAGCCCCCGTTCGGTGGTCAGCAGCAACGGCTGAGTGGTCCGGCTGTCCTCATTGATCCCGAGGAGGTCGGTGGGAAACCCTCCGGAAAAGGTATGGGAGAGGATGTTGCCCCTGGTATCGGTGAGGAAGATATAAATGATGTCGCCATACTGGCTGTGGACGTTGTCGATGAGGTTTTTCATCTGGAGGAAATCCATGGCCAGCAGGGGTTCGGTAAGGCGAAAGGCGAGACCGGAGCTCAGGGCCATGCCCCTCTTCTTCCCTTCCTCGAGCAGGGCCTTCGACGACATGGCGGAGAGGATCAGGCCAATGCTCAGACCGCAGAAGATCAGCATCAGGGTCATGCCCAGGGTGATCTTGGTCCGGAATCGCAGACCATGGAACGCTTGCAGGAGGTGATTACTCAAGATCCAGCCCCACCTTGTGGCTCAGTTCCCGGATCGGGTCGAAATCCCGGTCTTCCGAGGGCACGAAACCGATGAACTTGGCCGCATCGAGGATGGCCCGGTGGCGGGGATCATGGGCATAGTCGAGCTTGAGCAGGGCATCCCTGATCTTGTCCGCCTTTTCCTGGGGCAGCCGCGGGCTGTAGGCATAGACCCAGCCCGGATACCATCGGGAGTTGGCCACCACCTTGATCTGAGCGATGTCGATCTTGTCCGCCACCACCTTCAACGAGCCTTCCCGGATCGAGCCCAGGTCGTGGAGGCCGGCATAGACCCCCAGGATCACATTTTCCTGGCGGCCGCCGGCAAAGACCACCTCCTTGAAATCACGCAGCGTCAGGCCGTGATCGACGAAATGGCCGAGGGGAAAGAGATAGCCGCCGGCGGAGGAGGGATCGACCGCCACCCACGACTTGCCCCGGCAATCCTCGACGGATTGGATGGCCTCGTTGTCCCGGCGGGCGATGATCTGGCCGCGGAACTCGGCCCGCCCGTCCTCCTCGACGATCCTGGCCATGGCCTTGGCGCCGTAGCGGTTGGCCAGGCTGACGTACACAAAGGGGTTGGAAAAGGAGATATCGATCTTGCCCTGGCCGAACATGCCGATGTGGTGGGCAAAGGTGTCCGGGAAGACCTGCCGGATGGGCAGGCCGGTCTCGTCGGCCAGGTATTCCACCAGTTGCTGATGGCGCTGAAAGGACTCGGTGTGCGAGTACTGGGGCAGATAGGCGTAGGTGATGGCCGGCAGTTGCGGCCTGGCCGTGATCTCCTGGCGCTTGTCCAGGGAGACCTTCACCGGCCGTTCCTCTTCCCCGCAGGCGGCAAGGAACAGGGCGGCCAGGAGCAGGCACAGAGAGCATAATCGTTGGGGCATGGAGCGGTCCGGTTGCAGTGATCGGTGACGGCGCTGCTGGTCGTAGCCGCGCCCGGCCACGGGCTGGTGCGTTCCCGGCATCCGCCGCTTTGGCACACACCGCGTTCACAAGGGGAAACTATACCCGGTTCCCGGTGGCGGACAAAGAACAAATCCGGGGAGGGCCGGCTTCCCTGCCGCTACCGGTCGCAGGGGCCGGACGGCACGGCATTAGCCGTATCCCAAGTCCTCCAGCTCTTCGTCGCTGAACCCGACCAGATGGGCGATTTCATGCACCACCGTGATCTCGATCTCCTCGATCAGTTCCTCGTGGCTGCGGCAGAAGGACTCCAGGGGTTCCTGGAAGATGTAGATGGTGTCCGGGTAGAGGGGCGGCTCGGTGACGCTGCGCTCGATCAACGGCACCCCCAAATAGACGCCGAACAGCGGTTCGTCGGGCGGCAACCCCAACTCTGCCAGAATATCGGCGGTGGGCCGCTGCTGGACCGAGATCAGGATATTGTCCAGATGCGCCCGGATTTCCGCGGGAATACGGGCGATGGCCTGCTCGACGATCCGGGCAAAGGCCTCGGTGCTCAGTTTGGGACGGCGGTTTTTCATTGGTCACGTTTTGCGTTTTTGCCCACCGACAGGGCCGGCACCGTTTTCCGCCCCCTGCTCCACCGGCAGGCGGATGATAAAAGTCGCCCCTTGACCGGGTTCGCTTTCCAAGACGAGCGTGCCGCCATGTTTCCGGGTGACCACGTCATGGGCGATGGCCAACCCCTGCCCGGTCCCCTTGCCGACCCCCTTGGTGGTGAAGAACGGATCGAAAATCCGGTCCTGGATCTCGCGCGGAACGCCGCCTCCGGTATCGCTGATCCGGATCTCCACCTGATCTCCGTCGTGCCGGGTGGCAATGGTGATGGTGCCCTTTTTCCCCTGGGGATCGGCGTCGAGCCGGCTCTCGACGGCATGGGCCGCATTGACCAGGATATTGAGAAACACCTGGCCCAGTTCATCGGCCAGACAGCACACCGCCGGGAGGCCCGGGTCGAGTTCGGTCCGGATCTCGGCGCAATATTTCCATTCGTTGCTGGCGACGATGATGGTGGTTTCGACCAACTTATTGAGGTTGTTCTTCACCTTCTCCTTGCTGCTGGGATGGGAGAATTCCTTCATCGCCTGGACGATGGTGGTAATCCGTTTGATGCCCTCCCGGGATTGCCGGATCGCCACTGGAATCTCCTCGCCCAGATACTCCCACTCGCTCTCGGCAAGCAGGTCGGTAACGGTCTGCACGGCCAGCGGGACATCGCCGCCATCGGCGATGGCCTGCATCTGCCCGACCACGGCATCCACCAATCGTTTGACCTGCTGGAACGAATCGGCAAGGAATTCGATATTCGAACCGATGAACTGCGCCGGGGTATTGATCTCATGGGCAATGCCGGCGGCAAGCTGCCCCACCGACTCCAGCTTCTTCGCTTGCACCAGGTACGCCTGGGTGCGTTGCAGCTCATGGAGCGCCTGCTGCAGGGCCTCCGTCTTTCGCTGCACCACCCGTTCCAGGCTCAAATTCTGCGAAAGCAGCTCAAGGGAAGAGGCCCCGTCGGCGGATTGCCGCTCCACCGTGTCCATCAGGACCTCGATGGTCTTCTGTTGCGCGAGCAATCGGGCCCGAAGCTCTGTCTCGGCGAGGGCATGCTCCTGTCTGCTCATCTCTCTTACTCCGCGATGGCGATGCCGGTGAAGGTCTGGTTGACGTGCAGAGAATTGAACTGTTCGCCATAGGTGCTGAATCCGAACACCTTGTTCCGGCTCATTAGCCGGCCGATCCGATCGTCGATGCCGCGCTCCTCCATTTCAAGCCGCCTGAGGATGCAATCACAGCCGATAATCACCGCCGGCTCCCCGATACGTTCCCTGATGTGCTCGATGTGGTGCTCGAATGCCTCCACGGCCGAATGCCCCTGGCCGATGGTGAGGACCAAGCCCTTGTCGATGGCGCAATAGAACCGCAGACTGCCATCGGCCTCGATCCCGGCAATCGCACGCACATAATAGTCGTCCCCGATGCGGAGCAGCAGGGGATGCCGGGAGAACACCGTGGCATCGAGCCGCTCCGGCGGCGTGCCGATCAGCCGCGCATAGGCCGCCACCGCCGGCTCGCCGTTGATCTCCCGAACGAGGCGCTTCGCCGGTTCGGCCTCGGTAATGACCAGCCGGGTGGCGGTCGGGAGAAAGTGCTGATGCTTGAAGACGTGAAACGGCAGCGAGGTGAGACAGAGGGTGAAGATGGCGGCATCGGACAACAATTGACCGTCATGATAGACCAAGGTCTGCCGGAACTTGAGCATGTCGCCGGCGGAACCACCGACAAGCGGGACATCGCCCAGGGCCCGGTACAAGGACGCGGTCAACCGCTCCTCCCGGGCCGACAAGCCATCCACCAGCAACAGCCCGAAGGCCTGCAATTTGGAATGGCTGAGCCGGTCCTGAACATCGGCGGCAATGCGCTCCACCTGCTCCTCAAGAGAAGAGAGGGGATGGATGAGAAAGGGGACGGCGGTTAACCGGTCGCCGGCCAAGGTCATCCCGCTGAGACCGCCGCGTTGAAAGCCGGCGGCCGAGAGCTGGCCGGCAGTGGTGCAGCCGACCACCGGCGCGGGCAGATGTTCATGCAGGGCGCGGCCGAGTTGTTGCCAGTCGTACTCATCGGAAAAAAATACCAGACACAGGGCGCTCTGCGGCTGGTAGATCTGGGCGGCCAGCTCCCGCACCGCCTGCCGGGCATCGGGGTGGGTCGAATAGCCCTGGCGCACGGTGAGTCGCGGCGGAACCTGATCGTGTGGGGATGTCATGCCTCTTTTCCTCTCCGTGTGCCCGAAATCCGGTGGAATCGAGCCGGGTAAACCGAAATCAGCAGAGAAGCCCTGAACGAGCCGGAAGCGGAACACCCCGGCGCCGGATGGCACCGGCATCGTCACGGCAGCAGGAGGGAGGTTGCCGCCGTGGCGTCACCCACTCCCGGCACGTCCCCTCCTCTGCCAAAAGTGTAGCGCATTTGGCAACGGAAAGGAAATTCGATTTTGCGGGGCATCATCCCCAGCCCGGCAGCGCCTGGAAGGTTCTCTGGCGTGCACGTTATCTGACGTTGATATCGAACCGCTCCGGGCCGTGTCTGAGGAGGTTGTGCATATTGCCGGCAGCAGTTGTAGATACCGTCTTGGTCAGGCCTGCGGGGAAAAAGGAAGCTTTTATTTGGAGGCAGGCAGAATCACCACCTCCTCATCGGTGATCGATGTCTGCACCGGATATCCGGCTTTAACCCAAGCAACACCACCTGTATCCACGGCGACAACACCGAGGGGCGATGATGCGGGCAATTCTGGGCATGGGGCGATTCTACGGTCACGGCTGGTTGTCGTCAAAGATGAAATTGATATAGTGTCCCTCTATTTTCCGCAAGTCGATAAAGATAGCCCACCGTTCTTTAGACACCCTGTTTACTCTTTGCATTTGACGATCATGCTTCTGTTGATAACAGAGCCAGCGTAAAGCCCATACTGATTCCCGGAAAGTAACGCACCCTGATCGCCGCTTTTTTCGAGAACCACATACCCTTTTGAACCACAGAGGTCCCCTGCTTTTTCATAACACATGCCCCAATTTAAAGCGCTTCCTGAACATGTGATATTGTAGCCTTCTTTTCCGTCAGCGGTGAAAGTCTTACTGGCGGTTGCACAGCCGCCCAAAATTGAGGCGAATAACAAAAGCATAAGGGTAATTCTCATAACTCTTCTCCTTCCGGGGATGTTCCCCGCTAACGGTGAAATAACCTGCCGGCCGAGGGACAGCCCACCTTTTAAGAACGCGGCTATTTCCGGTCAGGTTTATTGACTTGATACTAGAGAAGGCCCCCTGAGCTCCCGGCGGACTATCCGCTATAATGGGGGTATCAGCAAACCCTTAGCAAGGAGGCCTTCTCATGCGATTGTACACCAAACAGCACCAGCATTATTGCGGAATCGATCTGCATACCAACAAAATGTACCTGTGCATCCTCAGTCAGGAAGGGGAGACCTGCTCCATCGCAACATCAAGACCGAACCGGAAACTTTCCTCGCGACCATCGCCCCCTACCGGGACGATCTGGTGGTCTGCGCCGAGTGCATGTTCTCCTGGTACTGGCTGGCCGATCTCTGTGCCGAAGAAAACATCCCCTTCATTCTCGGACACGCGCTCTACATGCGGGCCATCCACGGCGGCAAGAGCAAGAACGACAAGATCGACTCCCAGAAGATCGCCGCCTTGCTGCGAGGAGGGTTGATCCCCATGGCCTACGTCTACCCGCAGCAGATGCGGGCCACGCGGGATCTGATGCGCCGGCGCAATCATCTCATGCGCAAACGGGCCGAGCTCTTCGCCCACACCCAGAATACCGCTAGTCAGTACAATCTCCAGGATCCTCTGGGCCGGATCGCCAGACCAGAGAACCGGGAGGGGCTGCTGGAGCGGTTCGACGAGCCTGCGGTGAGGATGTCCATGGCCGCCAATCTGGATATGATCGATGCCTACGACCGGGTGCTGGCGGTACTGGAGCAGGATA
>Ga0074193_1000930_pt1 | contig 41697 bp, 42 predicted proteins | sample EPASupsiteHSE605_FD_64523 | JGI IMG/M metagenome (GOLD analysis project Ga0074193, IMG submission 64523) | Bioremediated contaminated groundwater from EPA Superfund site, New Mexico - Sample HSE6-05 | ecosystem: Environmental > Aquatic > Deep subsurface > Groundwater > Contaminated ...
TCATAACATCTGCGACTCTATTTTGTTCGTCTACAAAAACAACTTTCGGCTTTAATGATTCGGCTTCGCTTTCAGTAACCTGACAATAAGACATAATTATAATCTTATCGCCCTCATGCACCAATCTTGCAGATGCACCGTTAAGGCAAATTATTCCGCTGCCTGCATCGCCTTCGATAACATAGGTTTCAAATCGGTTTCCATTATTTATATCTACTATGTGAACCTGTTCGTATTCCATAATATTTGCAGTCTGCATCAAATCTTTATCAATTGTAATACTTCCCACATAATTAAGGTCTGCCTGTGTAACGACTGCTCTATGAATTTTTGATTTTAACATTGTAAGTATCATAATTATCCCTCCATTTTGACGCCAAAATTATCTATTAATCTTGTTTTGCCTATTTTTACTGCAATCGCAACAAGAATATCATTACTTATTTCTTTAACAGAAACTAAGGTCTCACTATCAACTATTTCAACATAATCAATAACCGCAAGAGGCTCTGATTGAATTTTTTGTTCAATCAGTTTTTTTATTGTCTCTGCATTTCTTTCACCTTTTATTAAACTTTCTTTTGCTACGTTTAAGCTTTCAGACAATATAAGTGCGGCTTTTCTTTGTGGTTCTGTAAGATAAGAATTCCTTGAACTCATTGCAAGACCGTCATCTTCTCTTACTATTTCACATGGAATTATTTCAACATTAAAATTTAAATCAGCAACCATTTTTTTGATTATGGCAAGCTGCTGTGCATCTTTTTGACCAAAGTAAGCTTTATCCGGAGTTAAAATATTGAAAAGCTTTGTAACAACAGTGCATACTCCGCTAAAATGCCCCTTCCTTTTGGCTCCGCATAAATTATCTCCCAGTTTTTCTATATCTACTCTTGTATTAATCTCTGAAGGATACATTTCTTCTGCTTTAGGATTAAAGATTAAATCTACACCCAACTCTCTACACAAATCACAATCCTTTTTAAAATCTCTGGGATAATTTTCAAAATCTTCGTTCGGTCCAAACTGAATAGGGTTAACAAATATGCTTACAACAACCTTGTCATTTTCCTTACAGGCTCTTTTTATAAGACTTGCATGTCCGTCATGCAAGAAACCCATAGTAGGAACTAAACCTATTGTATATCCTTGATTTTTCCATTGGTTTATAATTTGTCTGGTATCTTTTATATTATCAACTGTTTTCATATTATCACTATCTTTTCAATAAAGTTTATTCAATATATCATCATCAATTGTGAATGTGTGCTCCTGTGCAGGAAATACGCCTGAATTTACTTCTTCTATATATTGTTTTACGCCTTCACTCATAAGTGATCCGACGTCACAGAAAACTTTGGCAAATTTAGGAGTAAAATCAGAATTTAATTTAAACATATCCTGATAAACCAGCACCTGTCCGTTGCAGCCCGCACCTGCCCCGATACCTATTGTAGGAATCGAGAGCATTTCTGTTATATATTCAGCAAGTTTATATGGTACACATTCAAGAACAATAGCAAAAGCACCTGCATCTTCCAACATTTTCGCGTCCTCTATAATTTTTTTTGCCTTTTCAAGTTCTTTGCCCTGAACCTTAAATCCGCCGAACATATTAACCGACTGCGGAGTAAGCCCAATATGCCCTATTACTGGTATCTGTGCCTTAACAATTGCTTTAACCTGTTCAATCACAGTCTCTCCGCCTTCGAGCTTGACTACTTGGGCATTACCTTCCTGAATAAATCTGCCTGCATTTTTAACTGCATCATATGCAGATGTCTGATAAGACATGAACGGCATATCTCCAATTATTAATGCATCTTTAACTCCTCTGGAAACTGCTTTTGTATGATGTATCATGTCTTCCATAGTTACGCTTAAAGTATTATTGTATCCGAGACACACCATCCCTAGTGAATCCCCAACAAGAATGGAATCAACACCGCATTCATCAATCAGCTTTGCGGTTGTATAATCATATGCTGTCAGCATAGTAAGTTTTTCACCGTTTTGTTTTGCCTTTTTGAATGTTTCAACTGTTTTTTTCATTATTAATACCTTCTTTAATAATTTTGGTTGTATTTTAATTTAATGTCCGTTTCGGAAAGTATATTTTTTAAAGGTCCATAATTTTTTTGCGTATTTTTATATTGTGCAATTTCTGTAAGAATCAAGGATAAATCTCTGTATAAACCCTTATTTCCTTCAGGAATAACCTGAAGATGTTTTTTAACAGTCAAAATATCATTTCGATCTATAGGGCCTGTAAGTGCGTCTTTTATTCCCGATTTTTCAATATTATTAATGTTAGCTTTTATCAGAGGCATTAAGGCAGCTAGAGCTTCATCACCTGTAATGTTACACTTTTGCAAATATAACAGGCTTTCATAAATCAAAGCAAGAACAAAGTTAGATGCCATTACGTTTGCTAGATGGTATAACGGCTTGTTTTCCGTATCAATTAAAAGCACCGTATTTCCCATCTGTTCAATCAAATCTTCAACGTTTGAAAGCTTTTCTGCATTCCCTTCCAATGTAAAACATACTTTTTCAAGCTTATCAAATGAACCGTCTTTGTTTGAAAATGCATACATCGGATGAAGAGAATACCCAAAAGCATTTAGCTCTTTTATATTACTGAAAGCTTCAGAAGTAAGAGAACCGCTTGTATGGATTATAATTTTATTACTTATATCATACTGGCTTATTTCTGCCCAAACCTTTTCAATTTCCGAATCAGGTGTGGTTATAAAAATTAAATTACATTTATCTACAAGCTCTTTAATTGTGTTATAAGTGCATGAATGAGTAAGTGCTGAGGCATTATCGGCAGAACTTTTTGTTCTGCTGAAATATCCGTTTATATTAGTGCCATTGCTTACAAAATAACTTCCCAATGTAGTACCTATTTTACCAGCACCGATAAAACCAATTTTATATCTGTTCATTTTTACCTCCATGCATGACAAAAAGACCGTATCGAAAACTCATGTTATTTCAATACCGTCTTTTTAATTATTTCATAAGCCAGCTGTTCTTTCGGGAACACATCAAGTTCCACACAATCATTTGAATCAATTACACATACCTTGCCGTCTTTCGAGGAAAAGTTTGATAAATCGTTTGCAATGATGAAATCCAGATTCTTATTATTCAGTTTTTTTAAGGCATTCGCCCTTAAATTCTCACTTTCCGCGGCAAAACCAATTAAAGTCTGATTTTTTTTAAGATTACCGAGTTCATATAAAATATCTGTATTTTTCTGAAAGTTAACAGTAAAAACAGAATCGCTTTTTTTTATTTTTGAACTGCTGTATTTCTGCGGTTTATAATCTGAAACCGCAGCGGCAGAAAAAACTATATCAGTCTCATTATAATATTTTATTACGGCGCTGTACATTTCCTGAACTGTCTGTGTTCTTACAACATTGACTGAACTCACATTATATTCAGAGTTTGCCAATATAAGAGTAACATCAGCACCCATATTTCTGCAAGCCTTAGCTATACTTACGCCCATTAATCCAGACGAAGTATTGGAAATATATCTTATTGGGTCGATAAATTCCCTGGTGGCACCTGCTGTTATCAATACTTTTTTGCCTTTTAATGGCTTATCGCAAAAGAAAATCTCCACTCTATCAAGTATATCTGGTATATTTCTAAGTCTGCCCTTTGCATATACGCCACAAGCCAGCATACCTTCATCAGGGCTAATAAAGGTTGAACCCATCGCTTCAAGATTTTTGACATTTCCCTGATAGACAGGATTATTAAACATATTTACATTCATTGCTGGAGCATAGATTACCTTTTGCGGGTCAGCTGCGGCAATTACGGTGCTTAGCAAATCATCTGCTATACCGTTGGCGGCTTTACCTATAATGTTATAGGTTGCGGGTGCAATCAGAAATAAGTCAAACTCCGTTGCAATCTTGATATGAGTAACCTTTGTATGATCCTCATCATCAAACATATCCACATAAACTTTATTGCCCGTTAGAGTTTCTAAAGTCATAGGTGAAATGAATTTAGTAGCGTTTTTAGTCATAACAACAAAAACTTCGTAACCTGTGCGTACCAGTTCTCTTGCTATATCAGCACTTTTATATGCTGCAATAGACCCGGTTACACCAAGCATAATTTTTTTTGACATATTAAATTTACCTCCTGCTACAGCTCTTTTTTCAAGATGCTATGCATTTTAATTGATATTATATTACTTTAGCAATTACTTTTCAATAAAATATTAAAAATGGTTTTGTAAAGAATTATATGATTATAATTATGTGAGATATGCCTAAAAGGTAACTGGCCTTAGCCCACAGCCTTTGGCTTGAGACATTCCATTTTAACCACAAAGGAGTAACCACCTGTTTCTTTATCGTGCGCTTGTCGTTTCTTTCTCTTTTTACTTACTATATAGTTACTCATAAAACAAAATCTTTAACACTTCACTTTTTAAGAACCTTATCTTGTCTATATGAATAAAATATTAACGAGAAGGACCTGCTTCTCTATATTTAAGGAGTGAATTAAATGGATTTTAGATGCAATGAGTATGATTATAATGTCGATTGTACAGAAAAATGCAAATACAAAGACAAAGATAAAGGCAAAGACAAGGATTCTTGTTTCAAATCCAAAAAAGTGCTATTAGAGTGTGGCTTTAACCCTCAATGTGCTATATTTGAAATAGATGATGACCATGTTGAACAACATCAATATTTTGATTTAGATAAATTAGTAATAGATACTACTGGCTTATGCAGACCACTAGTGAAAATTGAGTTTTCAAGTCTTATTTCCTTTGAAGCAGAATGTAGAAATAGTGAAGTTGAAGTCGAACTATTATTTGAGTTAATAAGAATTTGTAAAGGTGAAAAAGAGTGCGTCCAGAGTTGGTGTTATAAAAAAGAATTTGAAACACAAAATGGAATTGAAGTAGAAATTAGTGAGCCTTTTACTGTAACTTTCTGTGACCGTGCATGTCCTGAATGTTGCGAATATAAAATGATAGTAAAAGGAATAGACTTTGATGGAGATTTTGAATATCTAAATGTAGTTAAACCAAATTTAAGTGCAATTGCACAAGGATTATGTAGCGATTATTAATACAAACAAAACGCAACTTGGCATGTGTGTATATTGATATTGATATTGGCGTTGAATCAAGTCATATTATATTTGTTATAATTCTTCTAATTTTATTATTTAAAAAGAATCCCTTCTTTTAAAGCTGTTATAAACCCTGTTTAACAGACACAAAAAAACCGTGTAAATTTTTGTGTAAAAGTAAATAGGACTCTTCCTTTCAAACAAGAATTTAGATAAAAATAAATTCGAAGTTTGAAAGGAAGTTTTTTATAACAACAACGCCTGAGCAGTTAATGAAAGAGTATGTAAACAGCCAAATATTTAGCATCGAAAAAATTTGTCAAACATGAGTATTTATACCACTTGACATATTATCTGTTTTGGCGCACAATTATTGTTATAATTTTAATTTATATGGAGTGATATACGTGGCTAATTTAAAGTCATGGGGATTTAATGCGCCTCCATTTGATAACAATGGAAAGCGAAAAAAAATAATCATTGGCACTATTATTTTATTAATAATAGTGCTTATTGTATTTATTATCTGCTTTAAATCCTGCGGTTCTTCCGACGATAAAAACACTGCTAAAAAGGTTAACAATACCACAGCCTCTGACAACCAATCCACATCTGAAAATGACAAGAATTCTGATATTCTTGACCCAGAAAACATGGAACTTATCAACAACGATGTTGGCGCAACCATTAACGCTGGTGATTTATCTGAGCAGTCTGGCAGTGCAAATGGTATAGACGTTTCAAAATGGCAGGGTAAAATCAACTGGCAATCTGTTAAGTCGAGCAGTATAGACTTTGCCATTATTCGTATAGGCTTCAGGGCTGAAAACGGAAATATATATAAAGACTCCTATGCTGATTATAATATTCAGCAGGCACAAAAAGCCGGAGTTCTCGTTGGCGTATACTTCTTTTCCACCGCAATTTCTGAAGAGGAAGCAAAAGAAGAGGCTGCATGGACAACATCCGCCATTGCAGGCTACCCGATATCCTATCCTGTCGTTTACGACTGTGAGGGATTTAATTCCTCTGGTAGCCGTATGTATGGTATAAGCAAATCAAAGCGAACAGACATTGCACTTGCATTCCTTAATTCAATAAAAAGTGCTGGATATGAGGGAATGCTCTACTCTGCAAAAAGTGAGCTTGAAAACTCGGCAAGCTGGGATACACAGAGAATTGAAAAGAACCATAAGATCTGGATAGCACAATATACAAAAACGCCATACCCCCAGAAAAGCTCACCTGATTACAGTGGGAAATATGATATGTGGCAATATACAAATATGGGACAAGTACCTGGTATAAGTGGAAATACAGATCTTATTGTCTCATATTTTACAAAAAGCAAGGCAGAACCAAAGAACTCTTCTCTTAAAATCACTGAGGCAACCGCTCCGAGTGAGGACTCAAAGATTTATACATCTTCAAATGACAGTGTCACTGCAAAAGAGATTACAAACCTAAGAGATGCCGCAAGCACAAAAGGCAATATTGTTGCAGCTCTTAAAAACGGTGAATTTATAAATCGTACTGGTGTTGGCACCAACGGCTGGTCAAAGCTTACATATAACGGAACTACTGTTTATGCCATTACAAGCTATCTAACCACTGACCACAATTATACTACTGCCACCACTACCACCCAATCGAATATCATAAACGGTCAAACATTTTCCAATGTAAATGAAAAGGTAACGGCAAAGAATACAACCAACCTTCGCAGTTCGCCCTCGACTGACAGCAATATTGTTGCAACTATTAAGAACGGTGAGTTTGTAATACGAACAGGCATCGGTGATAAAGGTTGGTCAAAGATTACATATAACGGAAATACTGTTTATGCTATTACCAGCTATCTTACAGATACAGTCACTACAACAAGCACAACAGTGCAAAGCACCACTTCCACAGAAGGACTTTCATTTACTGATGTAAATGAAAGCGTGACAGCAAAAACTGAGACAAACCTTCGCAGCTCACCAAGCAGTAAGGATGACTCGAATATTGTTGTGCGTCTTAAAAACGGAGAATATATTAACCGCACTGGAGTAAGCGATAATGGCTGGTCAAGGCTTTTATATAACGGACAAACAGTATATGCCGTGACCTCACTTCTCAAAGAATAGAATTTTTAATAAATATTTTTCCACTACACAGTAAAATAAATGTCGAAAACAAGACTTCATTTGACAGAAAAAAACATTAAAACCCTAAGTCAATCTATTTTTGACTTAGGGTTTTAAGTATTATCAAAAAGCATCTCATTCTGCATGTCTGCAAAGTATTTTGACGATCATTAGGATTATATTTTTTATTATTTTATGCTCAATAAATTATTAAATCTTATTGATGAAAATGTATTTTTCTGAAAAATAATTGAGTATACTGTTTTATATTATGCTGGTATCCAGTATGGGTCTACCCAAACACCTATAGTTTCATTCCAACGACGTTTTTCTACAACACCATTGTTTACCCTAAATTTCCAAACAATTACCATTGCGCGTGTCCCTATTTCATCTGTTTCGGTATTTTTTACAGGCTTCGACTTCAAAACGGCTTCGGTTGCCGATGCAGGCAATACAGTTGTTGCTACGCAAAGCACAGCTAAAAATGCACATATTATCTTTTTCATTTTTTATTCCTCCTCAATAAGTGTAAACCCTAAATCCGTCATTTGCTTGATGCTTTCTTCATCCTTTAATTCGTATGATGAACCATCAGGAAGAACTACCAGATACACCTCTCCTTTTTTAATTATATAACCAGCCGAAGAATCTAATTCATAAACATTATCTGGGAACTTTATACGAACGAATTACTGTTAGTTTATTTTCTTTATCTATCTCAACCAATTTGTCAAATATTTTCTCGTCCGCAGTATTCTTCAAGCTACAAATTCTTTTGCGAGATATACTCTGTGATATACCCAGTTGAATCAGCAATATTGCGAGCACAATAATCCATGAGTAAAGCATTATCTTGGTTGACAGCTCAAAATTATCCCGTAAAAATGGATTTAATATACGTGCCAATACATAGGGATCTCCAATTATATATTGATGCGTTGGAAATTCAACAAGAAACACCATTCTAAAGGAACAAAAACCGAGCATTATAATAAGCGTAATAACACCAAACTTGTTGATAAAATTTAATCTTTTTCTTAGAAAGAAAATTATTAACATCATAAGCGAACTACTTACAATTGCCATGAAAATCGAGAACCAACTTACTCTCATAGGAGTTCTCTCCTTCTCCTGTCAAGTTCCTCCTGCAATTCGTCAATAATTTTTTTATCATCAATTTTCTTAAACATACCGCTCATTACAGGGACAAATAAATCTTCACTAAGAGTTTCGTTTGATGTTAATATTTGAATAGAATATTCTTCTTTTGTCATTGTTGGTGAAAACATCCGGGCGTAATTTTTCCCTGACCTTTCCATTCCTTCAACCTTTATCATATTTTTCTTTAAAAGAGAGTTCACCAAAATATGTACATAACTTTTTTTCCATGAACAATTCTCTGACATATTAATGATATCGGTTGTGGTTAGAGCTACCTTTTTATTCCATAGCAACTCCATGACTTCCTGTTCGCTATTTGTAAGCTCTATGCCAACAGTCATTATTACTCACCTCAATTAGTTGTATTATTAATAAAATTATACAACTAATTTTGGATTTGGTCAAATAGTCTATGCTATTTCCCAACCAACAACTTCAAGCCAATCTTCAACACTGCTGTTGCCTTTATGTTCAATATATTTGCATATATACTTTTGGCCGTCTATTCCTTCGGCAATGCCATCTTCATACAAAAAGATTTTCATTCCATTTTCCAATTTAATGCCTGTTACTACATCAAAATGCTCAAGTGCTCTAATCATGTTTCCATCGCCTCTCTTAATATTTTTTATCAACGGCTGATATTCTATATGAATATATTATCGTTGTTCTTGATTTTTGTCAATGTTTTCCAACAATTTTCCTTATAAATTTCTTTTTTTTATTGTTTAATTTTCAAAATAACAAAAATAATCACAAATAATCGCATTTTTATTCTATATAATAAAAATTTTCAATTAACATATGCCGTTGATTTTTAGATTTTTTTCAACACAACCTTTCCGCTTGTGCCCATAGTGGTTGAGGCAATGTCATAAAAGCCATGACATTTCTGTGAAGTCTGTGTATCAATGACAAACAACTTGCATATACTGAAATGTAAACAAAGGCGTTTATTTTGACATGCAGGACTTTAAGTACAGTCTGTCTAAATAAACGCCTTTTACTATTTTTTATGTGAGGTATTTTTATGTGCGGAATAGCAGGGTTTTGTAGTTTTGAAAGAGATTTTTTACAAGATGGAGAACTTTGGAATAAAACCTTGATTGATATGCGCTCGTCCATTGCTCATAGAGGAAAAGACAGTGAAGGAGAATATCTAAGCGAGCATACAGGACTGAGTCATGCACGCTTGTCAATACGAGACTTGTCATTAGGATCACAACCTCTTGTCAGAAAGATTGCTGGCAAAGAATATGCCATCGTTTACAATGGCGAAATTTATAATGTTGACGAGATAAAACCGAATCTAATAAACGCAGGATACCGATTTGAAACGTCAACCGATACAGAGGTAATTCTTTACGCTTATATTCAATATGGAGAGGATTTTGTATGTAAATTAAATGGCATATATGCCTTTGCAATTTGGGATGGTGGTAGAAATCAGCTTGTTATGTATCGTGACAGGTTAGGTGTAAAACCCTTGTTCTATACTGTGAAGGAAGGCACATTGATTTTTGGTTCTGAAATCAAAGCATTATTTTGCCATCCATTTGTTTCGCCCGAAATAGATATGAACGGCTTACGTGAAATTTTTGGAATAGGCCCAGCAAGAACATCAGGTAATGGAGTTTTCAAGGATATTTTTGAACTCATGCCGGGGCATTTCACGGTATTTTCCTGCGGAGGTTTTAGAGATATTCAGTATTGGGAACTTGAAGCCCGCGAACATACAGACACTTATGAGCGGACAGTAGAGACTGTTTCGTTTTTGGTGCGGGACGCAATCACCCGCCAGATGGTATCGGATGTTCCAGTTTGCAGTTTTTTATCGGGTGGGATAGATTCAAGCATTGTAACTGCCGTTGCATCAAAATTTTTGCAGGGACGTGGTGCAAAACTTAACACCTTTTCTTTCGACTTTAAGGATAACGATACCTTTTTTAAGGCAAATGCTTTTCAGCCGGAGCGAGATAGACCGTTCGTAGATTTGGTTCTTCAAGAATATGATTTGGATCACACATATTTGGAGTGCAACGAAAAAAGCCTAACCAATTTGCTTTTTACCGCAGTAGATGCAAAGGATTTGCCGGGTATGGCTGATATCGACGCCTCTCTTTTATATTTTTGCTCGCTTGTATCAAAGCATAACAAGGTGGCACTTACAGGAGAATGTGCAGACGAAATTTTTGGAGGGTATCCGTGGTTTTATAAAGATGAGCTTATGTCAGTAAACGGTTTTCCATGGTCATCAGACATAGGTGTGCGAACATCGCTTTTATCCCCTGATTTCACCCAAGAGCTTCGGCTTAACGAATATGTTCAAGACGCATACATTACTTCTTTAAGGTCGGTGCCCCGCCTTGCTAACGAGCGGCCTGTTGATGCTAAGCGCAGAGAGATCACATATCTTAATATTAAATGGTTTATGCAAACATTACTTGATCGAATGGACAGAGCAAGTATGTATTACGGTCTTGAAGCTCGTGTTCCTTTTGCTGATCATAGAATAATAGAATATGTCTATAACGTGCCTTGGGATATGAAATATCGAAATGGCGTTGAAAAATCTCTCCTAAGAGATGCGTGCAAGGATTTATTGCCCGAAACATTGTTGTTTCGCAAGAAAAGCCCCTACCCAAAAACCTATCATCCAAACTATGAGCGTTTGCTAACTCAAACATTTTCGGAGATTATCAACAATCCCAATTCACCAATTATTTCTCTTATAGATAAGAAAAAGGCGCTCTCATTTCTGAAAGCACCCTCTCAATACGACAAGCCGTGGTTTGGACAGTTGATGGCAGGACCTCAGCTACTTGCTTATATGATTCAAGTGAATTATTGGCTCGGTAAATTCTAGGAGACAAAAAAACAAGGGGACGTGTTAAAGCGTCCCTTCTGCTATTGGTTGAAATACGTTTTCTGTGCTGACAAAGGTATCAACGGCAAAATGTGCGCCGATACGAAATCCGTCAACAAAGGTTTCCGCAACCGATTCGCCTAAAACTTCACTGCAAGCATTGGCATAATCCAAAAGCAGTTGCTTTTCTTCGCCACTTAGCATTTCGGTTAGCTTATCCTCGTTATCCGACATTTTCTGTAATGCTTTGGCGTATTTTGAATTTCGGTCAAACTGCTTGGAATTGGGGGTGATGTTGCCATAATAAAGTTCTCTGATATAGCTGTACATGCCTTATACCTCCTTGGCGGCATTTTTGCTGTAAACTTCAATCATAGTCAAAGTTGCAAGGCGGAAGCCATAAGCAAATATATTAGTTGATTCCATGGAAGTTGACTGGCAGTACAAGTTTTCCAATTCCTCAAACTTTTGTATGTCCTCTTCGGTCAGCTTTCCTTTGAGATGTTGCTTGATTTCACCGATTTCATGGTTTACAATACGGTATTGGGGATCTGTCGGGCATACTTGCTCAGCGGGATATAAAGAGCCGCTATACAGTTCATCCAAAATAGATTTCATTATGTTTTCAGTCCTTTCAAGTCATTGTGTGACAAAAGCCTTGAAAGAAAATTCAGCGCATGATATACTATTTACGCTGGAATTGTCTTTTGGGCAATTGTCGGTGTGGGGAAGTGGCTTCTTGCTTTGTGGAGGAAGAGCCGCTTCCTTTATTTTTTTAGGTCGTTTTTCAACTTTTTAATTCCACGCCGTACAGCTTCCATTGCCGTGATATTCTCCTGTTTTGTATAAGCATCGAGTATCTCTTTGCTTTCTATATCCAAACGAGCATTAACACGAAATGGTTTAGGATTATCAGTTGGGCGACCCATTTTTTTGTTCGCCAATTATTCACCTCCTATTTATGAACACCACAAGTATAAACTATTGGTGTTCATAAGTCAATAGTTTTTTGGAAAATTATACATCAAAAGTTACAGCGCCACCCAATAAAGGCCAGCGCTGTTTGCTTTAACTAAAACAAGTTTTTTTACTGAGTGTTGCACATAAAGTGTACAACTATACTTGATAAATGAAAAACATCCACAGGCAGCCTGATACTGCTTACGGATGTTTTTTAAAAGGAATATTTACAGTCAATTTCATTTCTCAATAACACCATTTGTAAAACTTGATGTTAAATAAATAATGTTGTCTTTATGAAATGCACCAGAGTTCTTAAGAAGCTTATAGTGCTTAGTATCCAGGGGATTCTCAGTAGCATTATCAGGACAAGACTCTGTAAGACCCCCATATAAACTGTATGTTTTATTAGTACGAGTTTCAGCATCCCTAGTACAGTCATCAACCGTCTTTTTATAAGATTTTCTGCCTAATCTCAATGACATTGGATGCAGTGTAATTGCTGTTATCATAGTAAATGCTATGGCTGATACGATTGTAATCTTTTTTAATTTATTCAAATTAATTCTCCTTAAATCTTTTATTTCATTGCTTTATAATTAAATTGAATATAAATATCCGCAAACAAAACCAACATGTTCGCGGATATATTTTATTAAGGCATTTTTAGCAATTTATATTCTAAAAATATTTTCTAGAAAACCTGATGTTAAGCTAAAAATCTCTTTAAGATGATTATCGCCAAGGTCGGTAGCAGTATCAACATATTCAGCTGGAGCCTCCGGGTTTTCAACAGCATTCTCTGGGTAAGACTCTGTGGCATTTTCATATGCGTTTCCTGTTTGATCAACAAGAGATTCAATTGAATCAGCATATTCTTCGGCAGCATTTTCATATGCGTTTCCTGTTTGATTACCAAAAATTTCAATAGAACTAGCAAATTCCTCGGCTACCTTTTCATAAGGTGTTCTACCGATGCTGAATGCCATTGAAGGCAATGCGGTTGTCGTAATCATTGTTAATGCGAGGGCTGATACGATTGCGACTTTCTTAAATGTTTTCATAAATAATCTCCTTAAATATTTTGTTGTATTGCTTTATAATTAAATTAAATATCCTCAATCAAAACCAAAATGTTTGCGAATATATTTTATTAAGGCATTTTTAGCAATATTATCTTCCAAGAATGTTTTTTGTAAAACCTGATGTTAAACCAAAAATCTCATTAAGATAATTATCTCCAAGGTCGGTAGCAGTATCAACATATTCAGCTGGAGCCTCAGGGTTTCCAACAGCATTATCTGGGTAAGACTCTGTGGCATCCTCATATGAGTTTCCTGTTTGATTAACAAGAGTTTGAATAGAATTAGCATATTCTTTGGCTGCCTTTTCATAAGGTGTTCTTGCCATTGACTGTACTGCGGTTGTTGTAATCATTGTTAATGTGAGTGCTGATACGATTGCGACTTTCTTAAATGTTTTCATAAATAATTCTCCTTAAAAATTTTACTATTTTTCATCAGTAAATTCGACTGACATATCAATAACGCATATAAATACCTTTTTATTGCACAAAAATAAAAAAATTATAATAATTAATAAATCAATAAAATTTTACAAAAACTGCCACAAGTAAAAATACTCATGGCAGTTTCATAATTATAATATATAAAACGATAAAAAGAATTAATCTTAATGACCTAACTAATAATTTTATCTTTTGCTCTATAAATTTCGCCAAAACCCCAATCTTTTAATTTATCAACTTCATTTATAGCTTCACCAATAGCCTCATCAACTTCACCTATAGCCTCATCAACTTCATCTATAGCTCCATCAACTTCATCTATAGCTCCATCAATTATATCATTAGGGGAAGCTTTGGGTACTTCAGGGGCAATTTCAGCTACATCTTCATTTTTACTTTCTTGTGCACTTTTTTCAATGCTATCGTTTATAATAGCTGCTGCCCATTTTAAGATCTCTCCAGTTTTAACATCAATCTTATAATCAATTCTATTGTCACCAGATATAACTGAGACATCGTATATCAATTTTCCGTCACTTACTTCAAATGATACCCCTACTTGAGCATCACCAGAAGTAACTTTCGCATGGGTACAGGCACTGTCAACAGCATACTTGGAGGAAACATATCCTTTTGCGTTGAACCCTACTACAGTAATATTTTCTGCACCATCCACAAGAAGACTAAGATCACTGATACTAAGTTTAACCAGTTGTTCAAAAGATAAATGAGGATTTTTAGCAATGATCTTTTCAATAAGTTCTGCCTTGCCTTTATCTATTCTATATTTTGAAGCGAGTTTTGAGGTGTTTTCACTTTTGCTGCCACTTTGACCCATAACTGCACCCTCTATACCATTTTCTTTAAGGGTATTATGTATCGTAATCATTAAGTGAGATTTAACCTTTTCATTCTTTTTATCGTCAGGATTTTCAACAGTCACAAGTACCGAACTGCTTTGTTCACTAAGGAAACCCTCTTCGATCATAGTATTGATAACCCCTTTGACTGCAATATCAAGCTCTTCTCCCTCCAACTTTTCTCCATTTGCTTTCATTTTATCAATAACAGTAATCCCGTCTTTATTCAACCCTTTAGCCAAAACAATCTTTTCATTTTTATTTACTTTTAGCTCAACACTTGGATTTACATCAAGTAAAACCACTGATTCAATTATATTTTTTTGATACTGTGCAAATCCAAAGTATCCTCCTACAAAAAGAACAAACATTGCAGCTGTAACACATGCTGGTCTAAACCACTTTGTTTTATTTACATTACTTTTGTGATCCGAAAACTCAATGATTTTGCCACTTTTAGGCTCACACTTGGAGAGGATACTATCAAGAACATCCGGAATCTCTTGCGAAATCTCGCTAGCAAGTTTTCTTTCTAGTTCTGACGTTTTCAAATTAATCCCCCTCCTTTAATGTATTTCTAAGTTTTTTCTTGGCTCTGCTGTACTTTGAAAGTACTGTTGATAACGGCATGGATAAAAGCTTTGCTATTTCAATATGCTTTAAACCTGTAACTGCATGGAGCATTATGATTTGCCTCTCTTCATCCGAGAGTTCATTCATTGCAGCATTAAGAACTATCCTATCTTCCGTGCTAACGCTAAAGCTTTTTGCTTGATCCATAAGCAAGTTTTCTTCTGGCATATCAACATGCTTACTTCTTTCTCGCAACAAGCTTAAAGAAAGATTTTTTGATATAGTAAGTACCCACGCCATCGGCTTTCCCATGGGAATGTAGTTTTCTGCGGTTGACCATATTCTAACATAAGTTTCCTGCAATACATCTTCCGCATCGCTCGAGTTTTTAAGTATAGACAATGCAAATCCGTAAACCGCAGTCCTAGTTTCTTCATAAAGTGTACTAACAGCGGTTTTATTCCCAGCAGCAATTTCTATTATAAGTGTTTCAATTGCGACTTGTGAAAGCATTGAATCTTTTTGGGTTGATTTAGTTCCAAACAACTACATCTTTCCCCCTATCATATTAATTAACGCAATAGATATACAATTTATTGCATATTTTAAAAATTTAGCTCAAATAATTGTTACAATACTTTTTATATTCATTTATAGAATATATTAACATCGTGTTTGATTTTAGTCAACTTTTCTATTTATTGTCTGCGTTTAAAACTTTCTCTTCCCATTCTATCGTTGTATCATTAATTTAAACCCATTTAATAATTCAAGAGTTAAGCTATCTAACAATTCTTCCTCACTACTTTATATAATATAAAAGTAGTGATAACCAACCAGGCATATCTACATAAATTAATTAAAATTTTTAGTGCAATATTTTTATAAAAATGCTATATTTAAAAATGTAATTATTACAAAATAAAAAATAAGGAGTTGAAAACATGAACCATTTTGCGAAAAGTATTGCAAGCGAAACAATCACGCCCCTGAGCGGCGGAGAGTTTGCTTTGTCGCAAGAATTGATTCCTATTTCAACATCAGAGGATTCAAAAAATGTCATTGGAATGATAATAGGCAGCGTAAAGCACACTGTTGCAGGTTTTAAAAAAGTATCAAAGAATAAAAAACAGCTTATTCCCGTGCTTATCTTAGCAATCACCTGGGCTGTGCTGACTTTTTTGCCCGCAATCGGCATAAACCCTTTGCCAGTTAAAATCCTATCCTACCTCACCTTCGCGCGGGGAGGTCTAGATGGAAATGTTCTTAACAAAATAGGTGGTGTTTTAGTTAAAGGATTATTTGCATATTTACTTTCATCATCTATTATTAATAAAGGTAGTACAGCAAAAATTAAAGATGGTTTTTCTTTATTAAAAAACAACATCAATAGTAAAAAGTTTATAAACTCAGTTTTGCTTTTTGGTTTAGGACTTGCACTTTTCGCTTACAATCTTGTGGTTGCAAATACCACATTGCAAAACATCACTGCTGGTATTGTATGCTTCGCTATTTCACTAAAAGCACTAACCACAGGCAATGGCTTTATTTTTAAATTATTTACTTTGATTTTATCAAAGATAAAGTTTGCAAACTCTGCCGAAGTTAACAAATTAATGACTGGATGGACATTAGGCTTTGGTTTGGGCGTACTAATTTCCTTTTTACCTATAAGTAGTGGTGGGTATTTGTTTGGATGCTTGGCAATCATTGTAGCCGTTATTATGTTTATTGTCGAAAAGTCTAAGCAAAGGGGAAAAGAACATGAATAAAATATTTGCAAGCTTAATTGTTAGTTTTTTGATGATTTGTATGTTTGCGTCTTCCGCAAGTGCCTTAACAGTAAAAAAGGATGTTTATTCAGGAGCTTTTGATGTTAGAAAATATCCCGTTAAAGATGCTGGTCTAAGTGAAGTTCCTCCTAGTTTTTTTAAGGAAAAAGAAACTGACAATGCTTATGATATGATTCTTTATGGTGCTGCTTGGAAAGGCGGTCCTCACGAAAAGATTGACCGTATTTATATGGATTACCCTTCATACGAGGAAAGGTTTTCAGAATACTGGGAAGAAATATTGGAATACCCTTTTGTCAATCCTGACGGAGAAGAGGAAAAATATGTTGGCAAAGCTACAATAAATGCCTCAAACGAGATTATAAAAGAATTAGATACATGGGAAAGCATTTCAAACAGGAAGATAAATGCTGGTGAGTTTAAATCAACGACACTACATGGCCGTCCTGCTCTAGTAAGAGAAAAAGGCAACAAGGAATATGGAAAAGGCACTGAGCTTGGGGATAATGCTTCTTACAGTTTTGAAGCTTATGTACTTATTGATGATACAAATCTTTTTGGTTGCTTAATATTGAATTACAGGGTGTCTCTTTCATATAAAATTATAGGCTTTGGTATGGGATTCGGTTGGGAGGACAATTGGGATGGATTTGACGCAAAGCAAAAGGAATGGTGGAGTAGCACACTTCTCCCTAAAGCTGAATCTTATATAGAAAAAGCAAGCGACGTTACTGTAAAAATTAAGCGTGAACGCCTTTATGACGGTAAAATAGGCGTTGCAAAAAAGGATAAAAATAAGGACAATGAATCTGTAAATATTGTCGAAGACACATTTGCGAACGAAAATAAAGGCGAAGACTCAATAACCATTCCCGAGGCAGCTGTCATTGCTATAATCGGTATTGGTGCAGCGGTTGCAGGAGTTGGAGCTGCTGGCAATGCTGAAAACAGTAGCGAAAGCAAAGGCAAAAAAAGCCGATATAAAATGTGCCTGCGAAAAGACTTTGGAGACGCAATACGTATAGGTAACTCTCCTGTACCAATTTATGCACGTATAATTGAAATTACACCAGAAAACGAGGAAATAGACAGGCCTGATTTAACCCAAATGCTCACTATAACACCAAAAGACTACTTAGAGGTTGACAGCTGTCAAATGGCAGATAACTATATGGGTGCTATGGTTTACGCTCCCGATAAAGTTGGTGAACAAAAACCTGAAAGCTCTTCAGTTTCCATAAAGTTTGCTGGAAACGAAGGTAGCTTTACCAATAATGTTTCCTTCCGCATAATAGGAAAACCGTTTTTGGCATTCCCTGATCGTGGTGATTATCTTGAAATGACTCTTAATCTCATTTTAGGCGATGGCAATACATATGAAACACCATTTATACCTCAAGATTTTATTGACCGTCCTGAAAAAGTCGAAGTTAAGACAGCAGACAATGCTCCTTTTGAAGCAGAGTATGAAAAAACTGATGAAAACAATTATGTTTTACGAATAAAGAATCTTAGCGAAAAGCCAGAAAAAGCTGTTTTTCAAAAAATAAGTTCATCCTTAACCATTACAGCTGAAAACGAAAAAGAAAAAGCAGAAAGCGTTGTTACGATTGAGCTTTATCCAGAAGGACTTAGCATCAGTCATGTTCCCATTAAGGATGACATATTGCAATTTTCCGCATTTAACAATAAGCAAACAAGTGAAAATAGTGAAATTGAGCCTACACGATTCAATATGCATCTTGTTGTACCACACACTAATTCTAACGGAAAGCAAACTGTAATTGTTGTGGATGCAAAAAAATTCGATCCTGTTTTTGAAAAAATGCAAGGCTGTGACCAAGAGACTGAGCATCTTTGCAAAAAGTTTAATTATGAAATATTCAAACAGGAAAGCAATATTAAGAAATATGCCTTTACCCCAAAAGAAGCTTTGGTTGAAGATGAGAACAACCCATTTAATGTCACATTACCTGTATCGTGTACATATGGGGAAAACACCTACAAGCTTGAACTTCCTGTTAGACTTATTGGTGGCGGACCAGGACCAATGGAAGAAAGAGCTCGCGAGCTTGCCAAGATGAAAAATATCATAGGAAAAGTTGGCGGTATTAGCAGTAATGTGGCAATGCAGTTACGTAAAAACGGAAGCAAACTATCTGCGGCTGAACTACGTCTGATTAATAAGCAAATCTGCCTAGAGGCTATCGACTACTATACAAAGGATGCACAGGACTTAATTCAGACTGCCAACACCCTAGAAAGTCTGGAATACTGGGCAGACTGGATCAAGTGGTTAGGTGACCAAGCTTTCTCATATCTTATGACGGTTTATACTGGTAGCGGAGAAATCATTCTTACCCCTGCAAAGGAAATGTGCGTAGAATTTATAGCCGAGCTTATTGCTGATATGGTTGATGGCCAAGAACTTAGCTCTTTAGAATTTCCCACACGTTTAGAAAAATTAAATGTTCTTAAAAAGATTGACGGAATGATAGAAAATGTTCTCATGTCTGTTGCTACAGGTGAGAATATAAGTGTCAAAAAAGCCGCAAGTTGTCTAGCTGGATGGTTTGTTTATAAGGTTGCCAAAAACATTCAGGACAATATTGAAAAGACAGGCAACTACAATATTTTTGACGCTATTTTAACTGCGGGAAAAGATTTAACTGGCGAAGCCATGAAGAAGCTTGGAATGAAACAGTTTGAGAAACTTATGAAAAACCCATCCGTACAAGATAAGTTTGAAAAGTGGTTTGGTGACTTTGTAAGAAAACATCTCCAAAACAACTACGAACTTTTCTATAACGAAAACGGCCTACTTGACATAAAGGACTTTGCAACACGTTCAGAATCTTTGAAAAAGCTGATGGAAGGCTTTATGGGTGAAGGAATTAAATGGACCTTCAATAAATTCCAAGGTAAGCCAGATCCAAAAGCCGGCAAGCAGGTTGAAAGCTTTGACAGAATCACATTAACTGGTGACGGAAAAATCAAAGTGGTACTCATTACGCCAAATGAAAAAACTGGTGAGGGCTTTGTTGCCGAGCTTGATATTATATCAAGCTTTGAGGGGATTTTCTCCTTATTCTTCGGAGATGTATTTGGCTCTGTTCCTTTCGAGTCAACAACAAAAAATTCGCCCAAGGATCCCGTTCTTTATAGAGCTTAATTTTGAAATGAGTATATACTAAAGACTAAATACACTTTTGCATTGTTACCAATTTTTTGTAATATTTAAATAAAAACTCGCAAGTGCCTTTTAATAAGGTCATTTGCGAGTTTTTTAATTATTAATTCACCTATTATATAACTTTATGTATAAGCTAAATTTTTATATGTTTACTTGGTGTAAATTATATTTCCAACTAAAGCTCTATTTTTGTCTTGATTAGTAATTTTAACATTCATCTAATCAAATCTAAATTGTTAAGATATTTTTGTATGTTCTTAAAGTTTTCTTCTTTGCAAAACAAAGCTATATTTTCAGTAAATCCACCATATATAAAAAAACATTTTTGTTTTTCATTCATTTTCACTTTCCTGACTTTTTTCCAAGATATTTCTATTCTCGTGTTCGAACCAGAAAGCAACCCAGCACCAGCAGCTGAAGGATTTTTCGTAATTAATCCTAAGAAAAATGTTAATTTTGAAATAGCTTTCACCCTTTTTTTCTGCTCGCTTTGCGTCTCACATAAAACTCCTTTTTTATTTAATGTATATCTAACATCATAAGTACCTTTAAATAAGAATTTTACAAAAAAATATGTTAGAAGAAAAGTTATTGCAATAAGCAACAAACCCTCATACGCTTTTATAATAAATAAAACTATCACAAGTATGCCGAATGGTATTCCTATTGCTATAAAAAGTTGCTTTAAAATCAACCTATTTTTAAAGATTGGAACGTTGGTTTCCCATGATAATTCGTCTAAATTACCTTCCTTATCAATCATCAATTACCAACTCCTCAACACTATCATCATAATCATGTATTTCTATTTCTTCGTTTATTACATTATAGTTGTTAGTTAAATCCTTTTTCTTACTTTTACTTTTACTTTTACTGCTTTTATTTGATTTGTTTTTCTTACTATTCATTACATAAATTAATAATACTCCGAAACCAAATAAAACAAGTTGTGAAACGCTAGGTTTTGCTTCACTATCCAAAGAGTTAATCGCTGGAGCGAAAGGAAAATAATATACTTTATTGTCTGTTTTTACAGACATATCGCTGCCTCGTCTTGTTGTATGACCGCTTCGTTGTTCACCGTTTTTATCTGTAAAAGTGTAGTCAAGTGACCATTCATACCTGTAATCCACTGAACTGTTATCAGTTGCTCCGCCAACTCGTCTTGTAGCTACATTGGCATAAGCAGTTTCGCCAAAAAAGAACAGCATTAAATTTACAACAGCCATAAATATAAGTGCTATTCCTACCAATGATATGATTATTCTCCAGAAAAGATCAGATGAATTTGATTTGTTATTAATCTTATTTTTTGACATTAATCTGCTCGCTCTCCATTTTTATTTATAATTATACAATATTAAAGAAACAATTTATATGCTAAAAGGTGCTTTATTTGAACTTTGGCACAAAAATTTTTTAATTATTTTATTGAAACGAACTATGAAACTGTAATTGTATTTTAATAAAATATTGATTATTATATAGAATGATTTATAATATTAATATAATTATTTGAAAATATAAGACAATTAAAGTTACGGACCTTTTCCTAGAGGATAACGACTTTATTCATTGAAAGGTAGGAAAAGTCCATGTATATTTTAATTGATAATTATGATTCATTTGTATACAATATAGCAGCATATTTTGAAAAATTGGGCGTGGATATTATTGTGAAAAGCGTAGATGATATCACCATTCAAGAAATTGAAAGCTTGAATGTGTCAGGTATTATTTTATCTCCAGGTCCAGGAAATCCTTCAAAATATGTTGCTTTATTAAATATAATAGATGTATTCAAAGGAAAGATTCCGATATTAGGTATATGTTTAGGTCATCAAGTAATAGGATATTATTTTGGATTTAATATAATAAAGGGAAATAAGCCTATGCATGGTAAGATATCATGGATTCAAAATAATGGTAAGTCATTGTTTAAGGGTTTACCTAAAAATTTCAAGGTTACTCGATATCATTCATTAGTCATAGATAATACTATTGATAGTATTCCTTTCGAAGTTGATGCATTATCTGAGGACGGAGTTATAATGGCTATCACTCATAATAAATTCCCTATATATGGTATACAGTTTCATCCAGAAGCAGTGTTAACTGAATATGGGTATGATGTTATAAGAAATTATATTTCAATCTGCGATACATGGAGAGATAGAAATGAGAACAATTAAAGAACTAGACATTCATCCACCAATTAATTTAATATTTGATTTGTATAAAAATGAAAAAAATGCAGTGTTCTTAGATTCGTCTTTAAAAAACGACCTAGGTCAGTACTCTATAATAGGATTATACCCTTATTTGGAATTGATAAATGGTAACGAATTTACAGTAAATGGAGTTATATGTGAAGAACCATTTGAAATATATCTAAAAGAGATATTAAAAACAAACCATGAAGAAAATGACACTATTTTGCCAATAACGTCAGGAGCAATAGGCTATTTTTCATATGATTACGGAGCAGAAAAAGCTAATATACAATCAAGACATAATCATTTAGATGGGATACCTAAGTGCGTTTTTTGCTTTTATGATGTATTTATTATTGAAAATAATAAAAATGGCAAGTTATATATAGTTGCAAATGGAAATACAAAGAATAGTAGTATTCTTGTTGATGAAATAGTAGAACATATTTATTCATATGATTTTGACAGTGTTGCAAATGAAGCATCAGACAAAGTATATGAAAATGAAATCGAATTTAATATGGCTGAAGATGTTTATAAAAAATCTATTAATAATCTAATTAATTATATTGTTGAGGGAGATATTTATGTAGTTAACATGACTCAACAATTGAAGATTAAAAGTAAAAAAGATCCATATTCTTTTTTTAAAAAACTCAGACAAATAAACCCATCTCCATTTGGTGGCTATTTGAATTATGGAAATCATAAAATAATATCTTCATCCCCTGAACGATTCTTACGAATGAAAAACAATGTCATAGAGACACGTCCTATTAAAGGGACTAGAAAAAGAGGAATTAATGAAGAAGATGACATGAAAATAAGAGAAGAGTTGACAAACTCTGAAAAAGATAAAAGTGAATTACTTATGATAGTAGATTTAGAACGTAATGATTTAAATAAAGTCTCTATTCCAGGCTCAGTAGAGGTTTCAGAGCTATTTAAAACAGAAGAATATGCAACTGTTTTTCATCTTGTTTCTAACATAACTAGTAAATTGAAAGACAACAAAACCGTTTTAGATTTAATCTATGCAACCTTTCCAGGAGGTTCAATAACCGGAGCCCCTAAAATAAGAGCTATGGAGATTATAGACGAAGTTGAAGCAAGTAATAGAAATATATATACTGGAATTATGGGATACATCTCGTTTAATGGAGATTGTGATTTCAATATAATTATTAGAACAGCGTTATATTATGAAAATGAATACCATCTAGGCGTAGGTGGTGGTATTACTTGTGAATCAGATGTTGATTTTGAGTTTGAAGAAATTCTACAAAAGTCAAAAGCAATTTTAGAAGCATTAAAATAAGTTGAAAGGAATTTTATAATGATATTTGATGAAGGTTATCAATTTGGTTTAGGAGCTTTTGAAACAATAGCTATATATAAAGGTAAAGCAGTATTTTTAGAAGAACATCTGCAACGTCTTAGAGATGCTTTGACTTTTCTTGAAATAGTCCAAGAAATTACTACAAATGATGTTTATGATTTTATAATTAAAAATAATATTGTTAATGGTGCTATAAAAATAATTTTATCTAATAAAAATATTTTTATTTTCTCTAGAGATAACCCCTATGATTTTAAATTTTATAGCGAAGGTTTCAAACTTAATTTTAGTGATATACGACGAAATGAGACTTCACCATTTACATATCATAAAACTCTAAATTATGGTGAATGTATTATTACAAAAAGAATGGCAAAAAAGTTAAATGTTGATGATATGATTTTTCTAAATACAAAGGAACAAATTTGTGAATGCTCTACATGTAATATATTTTTTGTGAAAAACGGAATAGTATATACCCCACCAGTAGAAAGTGGAATTTTAAGAGGTATAGTTAGAAATTATATTTGTGATGAATACCCTGTTAAAGAAAAAGCTATCTATGTGAAAGAAATAGTAGATTACGACGAGTGTTTTGTTACAAATTCATTGATGGGTATTGTGCCCGTCAAAAAAATAGGAGAGCATTATTTTAAAAAGTGCGAGTTTACAGAAAGTGTTTACAATAGATATTTCCAGCATTGTCTATCAAAAGGGTTCTATTGCAAAAACCTAAAGAAATGTAAATGAGCAGGACAAATCCTTTAACAAAACAATTTTATATAAGGCAAAAAAGCTGGTTTATCAATATAACTTCTTTAGTTGCATTGATGTACCAGCTTTTTCATGTTGCATAAAATTTTGATGTCAAAGAGATAGTTCTGCTCATTGCTTTTTGGCAAAGTTTTTTTGCAACAGAACCCAGATGTTTAACATACTTAAGTTACACCATTAATCAGCATGAAATTCCAGTGGTTCTAGGTTTTCAATTGGTTTCAAACCGTCCTCTGTGTCATCCCCTGTATTATCAAGATTTTTAATCTCAATGCCTCTGGATTTTCTGTGTTATTTTTTGGGGTAATGGGATATGCTTTTACTCTCTATTTGAATTTTGAGTTATCATAGTTATATGGGATACTCGTCCCAACAACAACATCCTCAATTTTTTCAATAATCAACCAATCATCCATATTTCCCTGATGGTCAAAGTCTAACGGCTCAATTAGTTCTACATTTTCGAATTCGGCTAAACATAAACATTTTTTATGCCAGCGCTCTTTTTGCTTATGAGAAAGATTGAGCTTTTCTTGATTGTCAGCAAGTGTTTTTACAATTGCATCTTCCGATAGTTTAACAAAGTTTTGAACATTTTTCACAGTTGCCTTTGCAGAGATTTTCGCAGTACCTTTTTGCATAAAATACAATATTTCGCCCTCTAAAACCCTACTATGAGGAATTTTTCTTCCCGACGCCCCTCGAACAACCATCGTTTTAGAACCATTTAAAATTTTTTCCAACACTCTTTCTTTATCATCACAATAAACTAAATGCACCATTTCTATTTCTCCTTTTTATAACCGGAATCCACGCTTAATATTTTGCATTTTGCGGGTCAGCCGACAGATATACTTCAACGTCACGTAACACACGAACCGTCCGAAACCACTCAAAAAGCCCTTAAAGTATTAGAGCTTTGTGTTGTTAGAATTAAATGTTTAAAAAACTTCTTAATGAATTGCCAAAGCTTACTATTGACTGCATAATTGGATAACTATCACAAACATCATAAAATCCATTTTTGCTAATTGTCTCAGGAAGGGCAAAATATTGAGGGCAAATTGATTGCATGCTTGAAGACACATTTTCAGCCAATCCAAGAAGAGTTGCAAACACAAGATAATCGTCCCAAAGCTTTACCTCAATAGGCTCTCGTTCATTAATAATTGTAAAGTCATCCAGGAATTTTTTAAAACCAATTAGCTTTAAGGCATAAACCCTTCCGATGTCAGTAAATTCCATCTTTGAGGACTTAATTTTACCAAATATATTTAATTGGTAGACTATATGTATATAACCCTTAGATTCAAGCATTATCGAGCCATCAAAGTCAGCTTCTGATATCCAGTCGTGTATATACTGAGGATTATTTTTAATCCAAGAATTAAATTCCTTAGGCTGTAAGACACGATCTGATTTAGCAGCACTCAAAAGCATATTATAAAGACTTTTTTCGCATCCAGTAAAGCTTTCTAATGGTGAGCTAAGTGTGACCCATGTTTCATATGTACCCTCGTCACCTACATAGTTTTTAAATTTTATTTTATCCTCGTGAACCCATCTAAGAATAAATGCGGAAACTAAATCGCCGGGGTATTGTATTATATTCAGATTTTTAAGTACATTAAATGAAGCAAGTATATTACTATCAAACGGAATATCGCGAATATATCCAACATCATCCATTTCATCCTTAGTAATGTTATAATTATTAATATAATTATTAGCATGCAATTTTCTGCCAAAAAAATAGTGTAAAACAGATGAAATTATAATAAAAGAAAAAACTATAACTCCTAAAGTATAGTCATTAAAAATGATATCTAAAAACTTTGAAAATTTGCTCTTATTTTGTGAATCAAAATCGTTTTCACTGTAATCATAGGATATTTCGTGTGCTTGCTTGCCTGAAAAGGCAGAATTATCAGATTTCATTTTAAAATTCTGTTCACTTGAAATAGAACTTGCTGAAAGTGACAGCGTAAGCAGTAATACAATCAAAACAATTAAAGATATTGTTGTCTTTTTCATAATTAACCTCGTACCATTAATAATATTTCTAATATTACACTACGCAAAATATTTTTGCAACAAAACTGCTCAATGCACACGACGCAAAAAATTCACACAAAAGACAACAATCCAAGTGAATCTGCCTCACTTGGATCGTTGTTTTTTACAGAATGTCCCCTATAATTCTACAAAAATATTCCAATATTGACAAAATTCGATTTTTGTGATAATCTTTTTGTCGAACTTTTAACGTGAAGATTTTTCGAATTAAATCACATTTATTAATTATTTCTATATTACTGTTTATATAAATTCAGTAAATTTCTCAATATTATTTTAACCTTGAGTCCAGAAAAATTATTAAAAAGTGATTATGATTTTTGTAATCTCACTTATGTTTTATAAAAAGGATGTGAATCAGTCACGGTATTTTCACATAATAACAATCAAGCAAAAATATTGTTATGTTCTGGTACATTAGGCGATTTGTTTGGAAACAATGTTGCAAAAACACGAAAGATAATGATGGTTAAAAGAGTTAAATATATGCCTTACTCATATGATGTTGTTGAAGGTTTATTTAAGCCTAAAAATGAGAACATTACAATAATAAATCTTAGAAAGTATCTCCATCTGCATAAGTTCAAAAAAACCGACATGACATTTTTATAGCAACGCACTTCAATAATCTCAATTTTGCTTTTATGGCAAGCCATTAACCAGACAAAGTTATTTATGGTTAAGATGAAGGTGTTGCAACTGGTATTACATAATATAAAAACAGGCTTATAACCATTTTAGTTTTTAAAAATCATTGCATAATAAATCCTGAATCAAGCATTCAAGTAAAATCTTTGTCAACATTAAATCTTCTGCGATGAATTTATCATTTTCATTGCAGAAGATTCAATGTTGTTATCAAAGCTGATTCTTGAGTGCCTACATAAATTAGGATATGCAAAAGCACTATAAAAACAGACAACAGTCAAAAAACATGAAATTATTTATTGAAGTCAAGAGTTTAGATACCCAACTCAAAATCATGTTTCTTGCAGCATTACTGATATCTAATTTGCAAATATAGTTTCTGTCGTTTATAGATTTATATAAAAATTAAATTATTGAAAAACTAATAGATTTATAATTAGTGAAGGAGTTAAACATGACAACATTATGGAAATCTTTTAAAGGAATAAACGAAGATCAGAAGTTCATTGATTCAGAAAAGCAAGGAAGTTTAATTAATAAAATTCTCAAAAAAATCTTATTGATAATTTTTATTGTTATGCTAATTATATGTTTAGTATTAAGTTTACTACTTAAAAACATTATTACAAAGCAAGTCGATAAAGAAATTAATCAAATTGCAACTATTAACTCTAATACGGTAAAAGAATACCTTATGACTATGCAAACTTTCGCAGCATCTCTTGCTGATGAAGTTGGTCGTTATCGCACACTTGATAGACAAACAGCAGATGGTCTTATTCGCAATTCTTTACAGGGAGTACTAAAAAATGAAAAGATTTTTTCTGCATACTATGCGTTTGAACCCAACAAATATTTTGCTGACACTCCTGACGGATTGTCATATTATGTATTTCGTAACGGAACCACAACGGGCATAGAAGTTCTTAATGACTATTCAACTTATTCTACTGGTGAATATTATGCAACAACTAAAAAGCTTCAAGCCCCTCATATCACAGAACCATATTCATATAAACTTACAACAGGTGAAACAGTATGGTTGATTACAGTAAGTAGTCCTATTTTCGATGAAAACGGAGAACTTATCGGTGTAGCTAACTGTGATATTTTAGCCGATACTATTAATAATCTTAAATATGACATGGGTGGATATAAAACAGCTTATAGTTATATTCTTACTGAAGAAGGTACATATGTTGCCGATTCTGCTAAATCAGATAATGTTGGTACTGCTTTTAAAGTAGAAAACGAAAGTGATAGAAAAATATCTGAATCACTAAAGAATAACTCTTCTGTTATGGTTGTTGACACAGACAAGAATAATAACAACGCAAAAAATTGGATTTTCCACACTCCTATAAAAGTCGATGGTATTGAAAAAACATGGTCAAGCGCATTTGCAATCGACCAATCAGAAGCACTTTCATCAGTGTATAAAATTATTTTAATTGTTGCACTTGTTTCAGCAGGCGGTATAATTATTCTTGGAATCTTCTGTTTCATTAGTCTTAAAAAAGCACTTTCTCCAATTAACGGACTTGTATCAAAAGTTCAAGCTTTAGGTGCTGGCAAGCTTTCAACTGAAAAATCCACAAACTACACTAACGATGAAATCGGCAGACTTTCTGAAATTTATGAAAATACATCTGCAACTTTAAATAGCTATATTGGAGAAATTTCTGAAGTTTTGACTCAACTCTCTTCTGGTAACCTTGAGCTTACTGTAGATAGAGAATATATTGGTGACTTTGAGGAAATCAAGCATAATCTGAACCAAATTATTAATTCTCTTAATTTAATTTTCTCTGAAATGAATATGTCTGCTGAACAAGTATACGAAGGTGCCATGCAGGTATCTAGTGCTGCACAATCACTTTCACAAGGTGCAACCGAGCAGGCAAGTTCAGTTGAGGAACTCTCATCAACAATTAACAATATTGCTTCTCAGATAAAAGAAACAGCACAAAACGCTGAAAGAGCAAAGCAAATTTCTATAGAATCAGGTATTGCTACAAATCAAAGTCAGGAACAAATGAATAAAATGATAGGTGCTATGAACGAAATTAGTAATACATCCAACGAAATTGGTAAGATTATTAAAAACATCGATGACATTGCTTTTCAAACCAATATCCTTGCACTTAATGCTGCTGTTGAGGCTGCTCGTGCGGGTGTTGCTGGAAAAGGATTTGCAGTTGTGGCTGAGGAAGTTCGCAACCTTGCAGGTAAATCAGCTGAAAGTGCCAAGAGTACAGCTACGCTTATAGCTAGTGCACTTGTGGCAATCAATAATGGGTCCAAAATCGTTTCAGAAACAGCAAAAGCCTTGGAAGATGTTGTTTCAGGCTCTCAACAGTCAGCAGAAGTTATACAGGATATCGCAGATGCAAGTGCTGAACAAGCACAAGCTATTGCTCAAGTAAATATCGGTATAAGCCAAATTTCTGACGTTGTTCAAACTAACAGTGCAACAGCAGAGGAAAGTGCAGCTGCAAGTGAAGAATTATCTGGACAAGCTCAAATGTTAAAAGAAATAATTGGTAAGTTTAAACTAAAAAATACAAATCAAAGAGGTTATGAAACCGATATATATTCAAATAGTACCTATTTAGAGGATTTTAACATTAAAAATACCGGTTTTGAAAACGACTAAAGAAATAGATTGAACAAAAAACGAGTAAGCCACCTGTCAAATCCTAGAGTGGCAAAAGATAGTAGACTTTTTGTGTCTACTATCTTTTTTTACTTTGTATATAATTTTAATATCAAATAGATAGTTCTGTAGATATTGATTAATATTTTTGCAACAGAACTACGCCATTACCCCCTGCACAATTTCATACCAGTTCAAAATAAAATTTAGAAACCTTTTGTTTAAAAGAAAAAGCGGAATGTGTTTAGCTTGAACACATTCCGCTTCTTTATGTTTCTTGATGTTTTTTTGATTTTAACGTTTTTGGTAATTATCATCAACAAGTTTGAATTTATTAACCATTTCCTTAAGGAGTTCAGCCTGACTAGAAAGTTCTTCGCTTCCAGATGCGATTTCTTCTGCTGTTGCAGAGTTGGTTTGCGTTACATAAGATACCTGTTCAATAGACTGGCTTACCTGTGCAATTGCACTTGCCTGCTCGTTTGAAGCAGATGCAATCTCACTTACCAATTCCGTTGATTTTGTTATGCTCGAAACAATTTCTCTCAAGGCTCCCTCTGTACTGTTAGCAATATTAGTTCCTAAGTTTACTTTTTCAATCGAATTTTCTATTAGGGCAGTTGTCTCTTTTGCAGCCTCTGAACTCTTTTGTGCAAGATTTCTAACTTCGTCAGCAACAACCGCAAAACCTTTACCATGCTGACCTGCTCTTGCAGCTTCGACTGCAGCATTTAATGCTAATATATTTGTTTGGAATGCAATGTCGTCAATTACTTTAATTATTCTAGAAATGTTTGATGATGATTCATTAATATCATGCATTGCATCAAGCATTTTAGTCATTTGTTCATTTCCTTTTACTGCATTTTCTTTAGCAGTAGAACTTAAATCATCTGCCTGTGTTGCGTTTGCTGCATTCTGTTCTACTTGAGTTGCCATTTGTGTTATCGCTGAGGTTACTTCTTCTGTTGAACTTGCTTGTTCCTCAGAACCTTGTGAAAGCATAACGCTTGTATCAGCAATATGTCCTGAACCAGATGATACTTGCTCTGCTGCTACACTTATCTTTTTCATAATATCATTAAGTCCAAAAACAATCTCTTTAAGTGAATCTGAAACAATTGAAAATTCTCCCTGAAGCTCTGGTATATCAGTTATATTTATATCTGCACCAGCAATCTTTTTAAGAATATCTGAAACTGTTTTGATTGCAATACTTATTGTTTCACATGTAGAATTTACAGAATTAGCAATTATTGCGTGATCACCCTTATAATCACCTGTTACCCTTAAGTTTAAATTTCCGACTGCCATTTTATTAAGTACTGCCGAAGCTTCTTCAATCGGTTTGATAACAGCATCTAATGTGTTATTGATTCCGCAAATAATCTCTTTATAGCCACCTTTAAATTTATCAGCATTTCCTCTTGTTTTAAGTTCACCGTTAACGGCAGATTCTGAAAGCATATTTGTTTCTGTAATCAAATCATTTATTGAATTAAGGGTATTATTTAAAACAGGTGATATCATGTCTTTATCACTTTTACTTGGTACAGTAAAGTTAACATCACCATCGGCAATTCTTTTCAAAGATCCTAAAACATCAGTCCGTAGATCATCTGCAAACGAATTAAGTGAAGATGAAATATCTCCAATTTCATCTTTGTAATTATATTCCATACGAGCGTCAAGATTACCCTCTTTTAGCTCATTAATAGAATTTCGAGCCTTTACCGAGCCTTTAATAACCTGTCTTATTAGTACACCACAAAAACTCAAAGCTACACTCAATCCAATTAAGGCAGCATAAAGAACCTTTTTTCTAGATTTTTTAACATCTAGTATATTTTTCTCAAGTGTTTCTTCTGTATTTTTAGCAGATAATTCTGTTAAACTTTTTATTGCCTCAACACTATTTATCAAAGTATAGCGTCCCTCAGACAATAAAATTGCTGACGCCTCTTCTCTTCTGTTTTCTTTCACCAATGGTATAACTCTACTAGCTATACTATTAACATCGTCTACCGTTTTGCTAAGCTCAGCATATTCATCTGAATTTTCAACAAAAGGAATTGTGCTTATTCTTTTTTCAAAATCTTTCTTTCCTTCATTAAGTAAGCTTAACTCAGAATTAATTGCGACTTCAAGTCTATCAATAGTTTCAGGATCACTTGCTACAGCAATCTCTGTTAAATATTCGTAAGATTTTTGAAAATTTATTGTCATTAGCGACATTTGACTTATAGGTAAAGTTCCTCTATCATAGGTATTTTCAGCAGTTTTAGTTATCACTTCCATATTAGCCACTGTGTAACTAAGAGCAACTACCACTACACCAATAAGAAATGAAAAAGCAATTAAAAATTTAACTCCTATTTTTAAATTTAAAAACCATTTTTTCAAAAAGACATCCCCTTTTTTAAAAGTTCTTTTTCATTATACGACACAAACGTAAAAATAACAATAAAAAAATATAAAAATTGTTGTTTTTTTTATTTATATTTACAATATAAGTGCAAAACGTAAAAAGGTTCTGTTGCAAAAATATTTTGAGCTTCATAATTATAACATTTAATGATATAATTTTAGCATGATATTTTATAGTGCAAACAACACCACCAGAGAATTGTCGCTATGATGCTTGCATTATCCTTGCCGATGAACACTTTCCGGCAGGAGACAATGTACAGCATGGTTAAATTGCCGGAGGAAAGTATGCGGATTTTACAGTGAAACACACAGCCTAAGCTGTAGAACAGGCTTTTGTATAACTCTTCCCTGTATTATCCAAAGCGTCTATCTTCCTGACACTACACGACCAATTTTAGAACATTATTCGGCCGGACAGGTTGAGTAGCATCTTTACGAAATTTGTGTCCCTATCAGTTGATTATTGATTTCATCGTGAGATGATTTTTTCATTAAAGAAGCGCATGGTGGTAAAGTATAAATCCATCATGTGCTTTACTTTTTTCCTGCTATTCATAGTTAGATGGTTGAAGATTTATATTTAGCATGATAAACTTAAATAAAAATAACCCTATGCAAAATCTTTGTGAAACTGTAGTAAATACAAATCAGCCATTGGAACGAATTTATATAATCTCCCTGTCGAAACATAATTGCAACTGCTGGTTGACACATATCCACGTGTAAGTGGTGGTTATGCAACTGATTGGTTGAGTATAATGAAACCACAAGTGAAAGGAGTGTCGGTTATGAACATGGCAGATAGAATTCAATATTTAAGAAAAGCAAAAGGAATTTCGCAAGAGGAACTTGCCGACAAAGTCGGTGTATCTCGACAGGCAGTTTCAAAATGGGAAAGCGAGCAAAGTACACCCGATTTAGATAAGGTAATTACTATGAGTGAGTATTTCGACGTAACAACTGATTATATACTTAAAGGAATTGAGCCCGTTGCAGACAACGATATAAAAAGTTCTGAGCTTACAAGCAAAATATTATATATTGCATCAACAGCATTTATTGCAATTGGATTGTTTTGTGCCTTTGGTGGCTGGTACGAAGAACAAAACATGGATGCTGTCTGGGGTTCGATGATAATTCAATCGGTAGGTGTTGCCGGATATTTTATTGGAAGATTGTTGTCACCAATAAAACCGCCATTTGCAGTTAATTTGCTTAATATTGTTGGAGTCTTATTTATGTTCGTTTCTATGCTTTCGGGAGCTTTATCTTTAGTGCTTTTCAAGCAAGGATGGATTGCTCCATATCCAGTCGGACTTTGGCAAACAGTTCTTTTTATGGTGATATATTTTGGGGTTTCTACCGCAAGTTTTATTTTCTTAAAAAATCATAGAAAATGAGCACAACCTCAAAAACGACTTTATTCCACCACCCGAGAAAATCTCGCTAATATGAAATTGAGCCGTTGCATCTTCTTTTGATGCAACGGCTCTTGGTTCGTTATAGACTCAAAATCGTCCAGAGTATTCTTGCAAAAGGACGGTGAGCAAATTTTTATTTTCACTAGAAACACATGCTTTCACATTGACAAAATTTGATTTGATGCATATAATATAAATATCAAAATAATTTGATTTGAGGTGATAAGCTTGGAAACAAACCAAGAAAAAAACGCCAAGGTATTCAAAGCGGTTTGCGATGAGAAACGCCTTGCGATTTTGGAACTGTTACGCAGTGGAGAAAAATGTGCCTGCGTTTTAATTGACAAGATGGAAATTGGTCAATCTTCCTTGTCCTATCACATGAAGATTTTATGTGAATCTGGTATTGTTGAAAGCAGACAGGACGGAAAATGGACTCATTATAAAATCAGCGAGCAAGGAAGTGCGGAAGCAATTTTGCTTCTTAAAGCTATTACTACCCCGAGTGTTGCCTCAGAAGATAATCTCTGTTGCAATCGGTAAAGCCATCTAAAAAGTGATGGCTTTTATTCGACACAATATATCAATTTTTTTTGATATGACAAACCAATTTAAGAAAGAGAGGTGCTTTTCAAATGCAAGCCCTTAAAAATGTGTGGCTATTCTTTCAAAATCAGGTTCTTGGAATGAAATGGCTCAATGCCTTAATTGGCAATTTACTGTCATCACTTGGCTTCGATGTATCGGGAAGAATTGGCGGAAGTATCCAGTTTTTCATCTATGATGTACTAAAAATCACTGTATTGCTTTGCGTCCTGATTTTTATCATCTCCTACATCCAAAGCTATTTTCCCCCGGAGCGGAGCAAAAAAATCATGGGGCGCTTCCACGGCGTGTGGGCAAATATCGTGGCCGCACTGCTCGGAACAGTTACTCCGTTCTGCTCCTGCTCGTCCATTCCTTTGTTTATAGGCTTTACAAGTGCAGGACTGCCCTTGGGCGTAACCTTCTCGTTTTTAATTTCCTCCCCGATGGTAGACCTCGGTTCTCTTGTTCTTTTAATGAGCATTTTCGGTGCGAAGGTTGCTATTTTGTATGTTATTGTCGGGCTTATCATTGCTGTTATCGGAGGTACACTGATCGAAAAACTACACTTGGAAAACCATGTGGAAGAATTCATCCGCTCGGCCAGCAGTGTGGATATTGAATCACCCGAACTTACCAAGAAAGAGCGTGTCATTTATGCCAAGGATCAGGTGGCTTCTACTTTCAAGAAGGTATTTCCCTACATTTTGATTGGTGTAGGAATTGGTGCCGTTATCCATAACTGGATTCCCGAAAGATGGATTGAAACGGTTCTTGGTAGCAACAATCCCTTTGGCGTTGTACTTGCAACTCTGCTCGGCGTTCCCATGTATGCTGATATTTTCGGCACAATCCCTGTTGCAGAAGCACTTCTTTATAAGGGTGCACAGCTTGGCACTGTTCTCTCCTTTATGATGGCGGTCACCACTCTGAGCTTTCCTTCCATGATTATGCTACGCAAAGCCGTTAAGCCAAAGCTGTTAGGAGTGTTTATTGCCATCTGCACCATTGGAATTATAATTGTTGGGTATTTATTTAATATTTTCCAGTATCTACTGGTTTAATGGAGGTAAACTATAATGGCTAAAAATTGGTATCCTGTGATTGATTATATTACCTGTACTGAATGTGGCACTTGTGTTGACAAATGTTCTCACGGAGTTTATGACAAGGCGAAAGCACCATCACCTGTGGTGGTGCATCCTGAAAATTGTATTGACCATTGCCACGGCTGTGGCATTAAATGCCCTGTGGGAGCAATCTCCTATGTGGGCGACGATACTGGCTGGATGCCGCCAAGCGGTCAAAAGCAGGAAGAAGAAAGTGGCTGTTGTTGCTGTAGCTGTGGAACTGATGAAGAAAAAACATCTTCCAGAACTGTATTTGTGGAATATCTGTACCTTGATCTAAAAACTTGTGACCGCTGCATCGGTGCTGATCAAGTGCTGGATGACGTAATGCTAACCTTAGCACCCGCACTTCAACTCGCTGGATATGCACCTGAGCTGAAAAAAGTGGAGATTTCCACAGAAGAACTTGCAAATCAATATCACTTTCTTGCTTCTCCGACAATCCGTGTCAACGGAAAGGACATTTGTGAATCAGTGCAGGAAAATTCCTGTGGCTACTGCGGTAACATCAGCGGGACGGACACAAATTGCCGTGTATTTGAATACGAGGGACAAATCTACGAAGTGCCACCCAAGGCAATGCTTGCCCAAACAATCCTAAAGGCTGTGTTTGGAACTGTTGAGTCTACTTGTACTTATGACGAATATAGACTACCAGATAATCTAAAAAACTTCTTTCATGGGAAAGTGGCCAAGAATACTTGCTGTTGCGGAGGTGATTGCGAATAGTGAATAAAAATACAATTATTAAAATTATTGTTCCATTTGTAATTGTTGCAGTGGTGGCTGGGATATGGATTTTTAAAAACACACAAACTAAAACCAAAGATGTTTCTGTCAAAGGTTCTGACTTTGCACTGGAAACCACTGAAATTGATCTTGACGCACTGAAAGCACACAAACTGCCTATCATCATCGACTTTGGTGCTGATTCCTGTATTCCTTGTAAAGAGATGGCTCCTGTGCTTAAAACTCTAAATGAAGAAATGCAGGGTAAAGCAATCATAAAGTTCGTAGATGTTTGGAAGTATGCAGAAGCTGCCGCTGACTTTCCTGTTCAATTAATCCCTACACAAGTCTTCTTTGATGCAGACGGGAAACCCTATACACCAAGCAAGGATTTGGGCATTGAACTGGCCATGTATTCTGCAAAAGACACAGGCGAACACGTTTTCACTGTTCATCAAGGAGGACTTACAGAGGAGCAGATGAGAGCTATCCTCAAAGATATGGAGGTGGAATGATGACAGCACTGCTGGAAAACATCTCTCAAATGATGATAGATAGCTTTTGGATCGCTCCGTTACTTGCACTATTTGCTGGTGTTCTGACTTCATTTACACCCTGCTCCTTATCCAGCATTCCATTGGTAATTGGGTATGTGGGCGGTACTGGTGCACGGGACACAAAAAAGGCTTTGAAGTTGTCGCTTACATTCGCCATTGGCTCGGCGGTTACCTTTACGGTGCTTGGTGTGATTGCGTCAACAGCAGGCAAGCTAATGGGAACCTCCGCAGGCTGGTGGTATATTATCCTTGGTGTTCTGATGGTGCTAATGGCTTTACAAACATGGGGTATTTTTGAAATCATTCCATCCAGCTATCTGCTCTCAAAGAATACAAAAAAAGGCTTTGCCGGTGCTTTTATCGCAGGCATTCTTGGTGGCGTGTTTTCTTCGCCTTGCTCCACTCCGGTTCTCATTGCACTCCTTGCAATCGTTGCCGGCAAGGGCAGTCTTGTATGGGGAATTCTTCTGTTACTTCTGTATTCTATTGGGCATGGTATTCTTGCTGTAATAGCGGGTACATCCGTAGGCTTTGTCCAAAAGCTCTCGCAAAGCGAGAAATACGGCAAAGCCAGTACAATCTTGAAAATAGTTATGGGTAGTTTAATTCTGCTCATAGGTTTCTATCTGTTTTATTTAGGTTTCTAATAACAAATTTTAGGAGGATTTGATTATGGCATTGTTTGGTTTTGGCAAGAAAAAAGAAGAAGAAATGGCAAAGTGTGACTGCGTAAATATGTGCAAAGTTTCTGATATTGAAGTGAAAAAAGCTGCAGAAGCTGAAAAGGCGAAAAGCTCCGGGTGCTGCTGTGGCGGTGATTGCAATGCAGAAACGATGGCAGAAGCGGAAAAAGCGAAGACCGGCGGTGCATCCGTGAAGGTGCTTGGCTCTGGCTGTGCTAAATGTAATCAACTGGAAGTTGCTACCTTGGAAGCACTTAAAGAACTTGGCATGGATACTAACATTGACCATGTGACAGACTTTACGCAAATTGCCGCCTATGGCGTTATGACCACACCTGCTCTTGTGGTGGACGGCAAAGTCGTTTCCTTTGGAAAGGTTCTCAAAAAGGATGAAGTTGTCAAAATTCTGCAAAAAGTAAGAGGGTAATGCAATGAAGGAAGAAAAAGCACAAGGCATTGTCTTCTTTCAAAAATATCTGACGGTTTGGGTTGCACTGTGTATGGTGGCAGGGGTACTGATTGGAAAGTTTCTCCCCGATGTTCCTGCATTTTTAGGGCAGTTTGAGTATGCTAAAGTTTCCATCCCCGTGGCCATTCTCATTTGGGTGATGATCTACCCCATGATGATGAAGGTAGATTTCCAGAGCGTAAAAAACGTCAGTAAAAACCCAAAGGGCTTGTTTGTCACGTGGGTAACCAATTGGCTAATTAAACCTTTCACCATGTACGGAATTGCAGCGTTGTTTTTCTATGTGGTGTTCAAGGGATTGATTTCACCTGACCTCGCTAAAGAATATTTGGCGGGTGCTGTCCTCTTGGGTGCTGCTCCTTGTACAGCTATGGTGTTTGTATGGAGTACGCTCACTAAGGGAAACCCAGCTTATACTGTGGTCCAGGTAGCGACCAACGATCTTATCATTCTCATTGCCTTTGTGCCGATTGTGAAGTTTCTGCTGGGTGTTTCTAATATAGCTGTACCGTGGAATACGCTGATCTTGTCAGTTATCCTGTTTGTAGTTATTCCTCTGGCAGGCGGTATTCTGACTCGTATGCTGGTAACTAAGCGAAAAGGTGTTGACTATTTTGAAAATACCTTTGTCCATAAATTTGATAATGCAACCAGCATTGGACTATTGCTCACCTTGGTGTTGCTGTTTTCCTTCCAAGGCGATGTGATTCTGAATAACCCACTGCACATCCTGTTAATAGCTGTGCCATTGGTACTGCAAACCTTTCTCATTTTCTTCATCACTTATTTTGCTTGCAAATGGCTTAAGCTACCCCATGACATTGCGGCTCCTGCAGGAATGATTGGTGCCTCCAACTTTTTTGAGTTGTCGGTTGCCGTAGCAATTGCACTGTTTGGCACTACCTCTCCTGCGGCACTTGCCACTGTGGTAGGTGTTTTGACGGAAGTACCTGTGATGCTGTTACTCGTGAAAATTGCAAATAAAACGAATGGATGGTTTCCAGCATGAACAAACCCAAAGTAGCTTTTATTTGTGTACACAATTCCTGCCGCAGCCAAATAGCTGAAGCCCTGGGTAAGCATCTCGCTGCCGATGTGTTTGAAAGCTATTCTGCCGGGACAGAAACAAAACCGCAAATAAATCAGGATGCAGTACGGCTGATGAAGCAGATATATGGCATTGATATTGAGCAGACTCAGAGTTCCAAACTACTGGAGGATATTCCACCTGTAGATATTGTTGTCACAATGGGTTGTAATGTTCAGTGTCCGTTTTTACCATGCAAGCAACGCGAGGACTGGGGGCTTGATGATCCCACTGGAAAAAGTGATGCGGAGTTTGAACTCACAATAAAAGAAATCCACTCTAAAATAGAGGATTTGCGAGAGCGAATTGCAAATAACAGGATATGAGAAAGAGGCTGGCATATTTGTCAGCCTCTTTTCGTTATATCCCCAAAACCTTCCAAATTATCTTTGTGAAAGACTGTGGTGCCGTGCTTGATTTTGATCCAACAAAGCGTTAAAATATAAAAGCAAAGATAAAAACACAGTTCCGGTTGGTAGTCCGGACGCAGTGCAAGCTGTCAGTAACCTGCCTCCTTGGTTGTCCGTTCTTTGCAGTCAGACTAAAGGAGGGACTCATTATGGAAAAAACTGTTTTCAAACTAACTGTATTTTTTGAGAAGCCTTTTTGGATAGGTATTTGCGAACGTGAATGTAACGGCAACTATGAAGTTTGCAAAATCACCTTTGGAGCCGAACCAAAAGACTATGAGGTCTACGACTTCATGCTCAAAAATTACAGTAATCTAAGGTTCAGCCCATCTATGGAAGCATCAACGATTGACGAAACGCACAGTAATCCCAAGCGGATGCAACGAGAAATTAATAAGCAACTGCAAAATATTGGGATTGGCACGAAAGCACAGCAAGCTTTAAAGTTTCAGCAAGAACAAGGAAAACTGGAACGCAAATCTCGTTCTCGTGAACAACGAGACGCCGAGAAAGAACGCCAGTTTCAATTGCGACAAGAAAAGCGCAAGGAAAAGCACAGGGGACATTAACCCTGTGCTTTTCGGTTTTGTTGCAAAAATATTATGGCGATTTAATTTGCATTACTGAGCATAGGATGATTAAACATCTGGACAACATTATAGAACAAGACCATCGGCATATTAAAAACGCAACAAATCATATGCTTGGATTTAAAAGTTTTCAATCTACCTGCTCCACTATTTCTGTTATTGAATCAATACACATGATACATAAAAAACAAGCTGGCAAATCAAATGTAACTCAAGAAGTTACATTGATAAACCAGCTTTTTCATGTTGCGTAAAATTTTGATATCAAAGAGATAGTTCTGTTCATTGCTTTTTGGCAAAGATTTTTTGCAACAGACTCATAACACTCATCATCCTGAAACAATGACATATCTATCCAAATATAAAAAATGTTATTTTAGCTCTGGCAGGTGGAGTTCTTTATACTTAAGAAATATCTTGTTTCATTTTTCTTATATATTCAGAAAGCTTTTCTGATGCATCATTCCCAAATTCATCAATTATTTTTACAATAGCACTGCCAACAATAACACCATCTGCATGGGTTAATATTTTTTTTGCCTGTTCCGGTTCTGAAATACCGAAACCTACGGCAATTTTTGTATCTGTTACATGCCTAATATCTTTAATAATTGAATTCAAGTCTGTGTTTATCTCATTTCTTACACCTGTGACCCCCATTGATGAAACAAGATATATAAACCCTGATGAATTTTTAACTAAGGTTTGTATTCTGTCCTTTGATGTTGGAGCAATCAGTGTAATAACATCAATTTCATATTTTTCTGCAACGCAAAGAACTTCAGGTCTTTCCTCAAATGGCAAGTCGGGAATTATTATTCCGTCAATTCCACATATTTTACAATTGTTAAAAAAACGGTCATATCCATAGATGAACACGGGATTGATGTATGTTAAAAACACAAGAGGAATATCCGTTTCCCGCTTGATATTTTTGACCATATCAAATATTTTATCGGTAGTTGCACCTGCTTTTAACGCTCTAATATTAGCCCGCTCTATCACTTCTCCTTCTGCAATAGGGTCGGAAAAAGGTATGCCGATTTCAATTAAATCCGTGCCTGCTTTCGACATTGCCAAAATAAATTCCTCGGTTTTTTTTAGTGAAGGGTCACCGGCTGTTAAAAACCCAATAAATGCTTTTTTATTTTCAAATGCCTTTGTTATTTTACTCAACTATATTCTCCCCCTTATATCTTGCAATTGCGGCAACATCCTTATCTCCGCGTCCCGATAAATTTACAATGATAATTTCATCCCTGCTCATTTCTTTCGCAAGCTTTATTGCATATGCCACTGCATGTGCAGACTCGATTGCAGGTATTATCCCTTCTGTTTTTGATAAATATTCAAAGGCATAAATTGCTTCGTCATCAGTCACAGGCACATATTCGGCTCTTTTTGTGTCATATAAGTATGCGTGCTCTGGGCCAATACCGGGATAGTCCAATCCTGCTGATATTGAATATACAGGCGTTATCTGTCCATATTCATCTTGGCAAAAATATGACTTCATGCCATGAAAAATTCCCACTCTACCTTTTGTAATTGTGGCAGCATGTAATTTTGTTTCAATGCCTTTTCCCGCTGCCTCACAGCCAATTAATCTAACATTTTTATCTTTTATAAAGTGATGAAAAGCACCTATTGCATTGCTACCGCCGCCAACGCAAGCAACCACTGCGCTTGGAAGTTTGCCTTCTTTTTCAAGAA
>Ga0074193_1000931_pt1 | contig 41672 bp, 35 predicted proteins | sample EPASupsiteHSE605_FD_64523 | JGI IMG/M metagenome (GOLD analysis project Ga0074193, IMG submission 64523) | Bioremediated contaminated groundwater from EPA Superfund site, New Mexico - Sample HSE6-05 | ecosystem: Environmental > Aquatic > Deep subsurface > Groundwater > Contaminated ...
AGGAGCGGAAGCTTTCTGCAGAATTAGAGCTTATATTTCTACAATCAGAAAGAATAATTTGCCGGTTATGGCTAGTATTCTAGCGGCGCTCAAAGGAGCGCCACTAACTATACCCTGAGTAGTTACACAAATTATATAATTGTGAAAGCAGCCCTTGTAAAGCCAGTTGCTTCTTTCGTTGCATCACCAACTTCTGGAAATGCTCCACTCAAAGTTCAGTTCACGGATAAAAGCACAAATAGTCCAACCTCATGGAAATGGAGCTTTGGAGACGGCACATATTCAACAAAAAAGAACTCTGCACATACTTACAGTAAAGCAGGAAAATACACTATCAGTTTAACAGTAAAGAATGCTGCCGGAAGCAATACTGTAATAAAATCCAGTTATATAAGTGTCGCAGCTCCTTCGAAAGCTCCTGTTGCAGCTTTTTCGGCATCTCCTGTATCAGGAAAAGCTCCATTGAAGGTACAGTTTACTGACAAGAGTACCAACAGCCCAACGTCATGGAAATGGAGTTTCGGAGATGGAATTTACTCTACATCTAAGAGTCCTTCTCACACTTACAGTAAAGCAGGAAAATATACTGTCAGTTTAACGGTAAAGAATACTGCTGGAAGCAATACGAAAACTACGTCTGGATACATCGTAGTATCCAAATAATGAGAATTGAATCTTGCTTTAAGGATATTTGCGGAAAGACGGGCAAAATAGAAGGTTTTCTTCCGTCTTTCACTTTTTTGGATTTTGAAATCAATTTTTTGATTTTCTTCTTAGCCTCAATCTTCTTTTGCGCGCGGCATGGCAATGATTTCTCGAACCTGCAGGGAGAAGAAGTCGCTGCTGTGGGCTGGCCTCAGGACAAGAGCCACATCTGCGCCCCATCTCGTGCCTCCTATTGCTATAATCTCAGCGGTATCAGAGACAGGGATATGGCCTGAATCAGCTGCCATAATTGCAACCTCGATAGCTACCTTGAAGCCTTTCCCGAAGAGAGATCTGAGAGCGTCGGAAATCACTTCTACTCTGGAATAGCCTCCGAACTTCTTTGTGATCGAGCGCTCAATTCCGGAAAACATATGGGATTGGGTGGTAATTACTGCCCCGAGAGCTTCAAGTTTCTTTTTATATTCTTCTTCAACTTCCCATTGGCCTTTTTCTTTCTGTCCGTACTGGTGGCTTATTCCGATAACTTTTATGCCGCTGCCCTTTACAGCTTCTGCCATTTTTAGAGCGGTTTTTCCGCTGGTACTGGCTACTACAATATGGGATATTTCCAGTTCTGCTGCTCTTTTTGCTGCCGCCTCAATAACTGCTTCTGTATTTTCTTCTCCTACACTGTCGAAATAGAGAATCGATTTTTCCATGAATTTTCTCCTCCTGTATTCGGATTTCTTTTCTTAGTTAGTTTTTTTACGTTTTGTGAGCTCTTCTTACGGTTTCTTTCTCTTATTATATTTTTTCGTGTTCTGTTCTTTTTTATAAAACCAGCCCTTCTTTGGGCAGTTTCAATTGGGTAAATGTGACCGCATATTGGTTTTAAATATTCTTTATCTGAATTATTTTTCCCTCTGTCAGGAGAAAAGATATATATTAAAAAGATTCTCTTTTTAATAATAACGAGGGTTATGGTATTCGGGAACCCGGGTTAATTGCATATTTTTTTGTCTATGTCTGTGCAGGAAGTACCGCAGACCCGGGCTGCTGAGAAACTTGTTTATCTAGGATTAGATCAGATATAATCGTAGGGGTTGTATTTTATCGAGGTGGTTATTTGTCAACTACGGATTATGACAACAATGATGTGAAGATTATTACCAAACCTGTACAGTCAAAAAACCCTGTTTTGATTGAAGGCTTTCCCGGAATCGGGCTTGTGGGGAATATTGCAAGTCAGCATATGATCGAAGAATTGAGGATGGAATATATCGGCTCTATCGAATCCAGGTATTTCCCTTCTATTGCAGTGCTCTATGAGGGACTCATTAACATGCCTGTGAGGATTTATGAAAGCGTGGAACACAACTTGATTATTGTGATCTCTGATATTCCTATCAGCCATACGGTGTCTTACGATGTAAGTAATGCTCTGGTGGATTGGGCCGAATCTATTAATGTAAGAGAGGTTGCTTCAATTGCCGGGATTGCCATTATGGATGGAGGGCACAAAGTCTTCGGGGCAGCCACCACATCAGAGATGCTGACTAAAATCAAGGATAAAGTCGAAATTTTCCAGATGGGAACTATCTCCGGGATTTCAGGTAGCGTAATGGCTGAATGCCTGCTGCGTGGAATTCCTGCAATTAGCCTGCTTGGGGCTACCAGGACTCAAAATCCTGACCCAAGGGCAGCTTCTGCTGTTATTGGGGTTCTAAATGAACTCTATGGGCTTTCTGTAAATACTGAAAGGCTTATAGAGCAGGCTGAACGCATAGAAATCGAACTCCAAAGGCTTGCTGAAGATGTTCAGACTACCGAGCAGAAAGGAGAAGTAAAGAAGGAATTCCCAATGTACGGGTGATTCCATGGAGTACATTGCATTAACCGGAATTGCAGATTCTGTGATCGAGATCCTGAAGAAACATCATCTCAGGACTCTTGAGATCCGGAATCCCCAAAATTTCTTAGGAGTACTCGGGCTCAATCCGGGAGATAATGTTCTCCTCACTTCTACCAGCCTTCAGGATCTGACAGACGGGACTTCAGCTATTATAGCAAAGATTGCGCAGATGCAGATCTCTGTTCATTCTATTGTCAGCTCAAACGATCTCTACATTGAAGAGCGAGAAACCATGTCAGCTCGTATTCAACTTGAATGTAGAAGCATGGCACGGGTGAGAAGCGTCATTTCAAACGAACTCGGAAAACCAGTGAGAGTGGACGCAAGAGAAATTTCCTGCTACGAAGCCAGATAATAATTTTTTTATTTACGTTAATTTTCTAAAAGCGGTTCCAAAAACGGCTTTTCTTTGTTTTCCTGGAACTTCAATGTCAGATAATACTCATGTATTTTAAAGAGAAGATAATTTTCTGGCCTTGGAGGCTTCTTTTCTAGAAAAGGATTTTCCTCTGAAAAAATATACCACTGTTCTGAAAAAATACTTCTACTCTGAAAGAAGGCTCTTTTGAGAGTTGGAAAAAAGAAAGGAAAAGAAAGTTTCCGGAAAAATTGAATTTTCTCCGGTAACCCTTGAATTATATTTCTAAATTATTTTTACATCTCTTCCGGCATTTCGCCGCCCGGACCTGCGCCGGGGCCTGCTCTTCCACTGCCGGATGAAGCTATTACGTCATCGATCCTGAGAATCATGATTGCAGCTTCTGTGGCTGCATTGATTGCCTGGGTCTTGATCCTGAGAGGTTCGACAACATTGTTTTCGAACATGTCCTCGATCTTACCGGTGTAGACGTTAAGTCCTGCCCGCTTGTTGCCTTTCTCATGCTGGGAGCGCATTTCCACGAGCATGTCGATCGGGTCAAGCCCTGCATTTTCGGCAAGGGTCTGGGGAATAATCTCAAGGGACTCAGCGAATTTCATAACAGCAAGCTGTTCTCTGCCCTTAAGGGTTGCTGCATATTCCTTGAGCCTGAGGGCTAACTCGATTTCAGGTGAGCCGCCTCCCACAACTATTTTCTGATCTTCGAGAGCAACACCCACTACTCTGAGAGCATCTTCGAGGGCTCTCTCAATTCCTTCAACTACGTGCTCGGTTCCTCCGCGAAGGAGAATTGAGGTGGTTTTGCTTTCCTTGCAGCCTGTGACGAAGGTCATTCTGGACCCGGTAACGTCCTTTTCTTCCACAGCGCCTGCATAGCCGAGGTCGGACTCCTCAATTTCATCCATGCTGGTGATAATCCTTGCACCTGTTGCGCGGGAGAGCTTGTCCATGTCACTCTTCTTGACCCTGCGCATGGCGAAGATTCCTGCTTTTGTCAGGTAGTACTGGGCGAGGTCGTCGATTCCCTTCTGGCAGAAGACAACATTTGCGCCTGTCCTGATTACCTTTTCCACAATTTCCCTGAGCATGGCTTCTTCCTGGTCTAAGAAGAGCTGCATCTGGTCAGGGGTGGTGATCTTTATCTCGGCTTTTGTTTCGGTCTTCTTGAGTTCGATGGGCACGCTCAAGAGCAGGACTTTTGCATCTTTCACTATTTCCGGCATTCCGGTGTGGACACGCTCTTTATCAACGATTACACCTTCGATAATCTCGGAGTCTCCGATACTTCCTCCAGGCCTCTTTTCGATCTTGATATCCTCGATGTCCACAGTGATCTTCCCATCCTCGCTTACCTCAACAACTGACTTAACAGCCTTGACTGCAAGCCTGGAAAGGTGGTCCTTGTTAGCCTCTGCGCCTTTTCCTGTAATGGCTGTGGCTGCAAGTTTTTCGAGAGTCTCGGTATCCTCTGGAGATGCACTGATAGTGATGGTCTCCAGGATCTTTGTAGCCTGGTCTGCTGCAAGCCTGTAACCGCTTGCGATCACGGTGGGGTGAACGCCGCTTTCCAGCAGGTCTTCTGCCTTTGTCAGGAATTCTCCTGCAAGTACGGCTGCGGTGGTGGTTCCGTCCCCTACTTCGGCGTCCTGGGTCTTGGCCACTTCTACGATCATCTTTGCACCTGGGTGCTCGATGTCCATTTCTTTAAGGATTGTTGCTCCGTCGTTGGTGATTACAACATCACCCATGGAGTCTACAAGCATCTTGTCCATACCCTTGGGCCCAAGAGTAGTTCTTACAGCCTCAGCGACTGCTTTTGCGGCCATAATATTGTTGTGCTGGGCGTCGGAACCATGAGTTCTCTTACTGCCCTCTCTTAAAATAAAGATCGGTTGTGCTGCCAAGCTTCAATCTCCTTTTAATGATATGAATTCATATGAATTTTAATTAGTTGTATTTTAATTACTGAGCACGTTACCTTTGTGCGTAATTTTCCTATTCTTAATGCAAGCACTTCTATATAAGAATTCCTCTGGAGCTCAGTTCTCGAATCTGAAAAATGGAGCCTCCTGAATCTCTTAATTCCTTTTCTGGATTCTTTTTCTAGGAGAATTAAGTCCAGAGGTTTCAGCCCATAAGTTCAGAATTACCTTTTGTAAAAATCCTGTCATGGAAAGATTAATGAGAAAATTAGATTTAAAAAAATTAGGTCGTATCTTCAAGTTACTGAAAACCATGAGTATCGGGACACATATAAATTTTTCTTAATATGGGCGACATTCCCATTTTGTGGAATCCGTAGCTTATATTCTTATGGGTTTGATCAATTTTAACGAGTATGAAATGAAGCCTTCAACACGTATAGCAATCTAGAGTAAGTGACAAATTGATACAAAAAAGAAAGATGCGTTCTCAGTAAGTGAGAGAAATGAGGGAATAATATAATTTAGTTGGGCATGACTCCTGCTTTATAGACAGCGAAGTACAATTCCAAGTAGGTGGCCGGGATTTTGCTCTTGATATGCTGTTCTTCCACCGCGGGTTGAATTGTCTGGTAGCTATTGAGCTGAAGATAGGGAAGTTTCAGCCTGAGCATCTTTGGCAATCTGGGCTTTCTACCTTGAGGCTCTTAATCGGGATGTCCGTATCTCATGAGGGCCCATCAGTTGGCTTGCTGCCCTGTGCCAGCAAAGACAGCGAAATTGTCGAGTATGCGTTGAGCCGGTCACTCTCCTCTTCATTGGTCGCTAGTGTCGCGTCAACAGCAAAATGTCGTATGAAATCGATTGCAACTATTCAGAGTTGTTAAATCCTTGATGATTGACGCTACACTAGTACCAGACTCAACTGTCGGACAAGAAGATACTCCCGGCTAAACTTCACGAGTTCTGCACATTGACAGGAACTAAAGACACTTTAACACCAGATGATGATGAAGTTGATGAATCACGAGTAGATTCCGTGTCCTTCTCATTTCAAGTGCATGAGTTCTACTATCATTGAATTGTAGATTATTCAAAAATCAAGGAGGTTATCTAGGAAAATGCATAGGTTTTGCAGTAAAACCTATGCATTTTTTTGGGATTACTAGAGCCGTAAAACTTTTAAGACCTTTTACGGCTGTATACGTGTACCGTTCCAGCTTCCATTCCAGCCTCCTCCTGAACCGTATCTCCAGTTACCGCTGAATGAATTACAGTCATTAGCCATTGTTAACTCCACACCTCCAGCATCTGCCGGCGGGCTGTATGACGGAGCCTCAGACCAGGTACCTACCAGCTTGTTTCCAGAAACTGGCCCCTGAATACGCCCTTCATCGTGGGTATAGTTTCCATCTACATTGCTACCGATTTGACTTAGATTCATCAAGCCAAAGTCGGTGTTCCACTTTCCAGTCCATTTACACTTAGTCATGTAAAAGCTCCCGTCAGTAGTTTCTCCTGAATTTACATTAAGACCCACTCCTGCATCAGAATACCCAGGTGCTTTGGCAAACAACATATAGCTGCCAGGAGCAATATCTACTTGGTATCTGCCCGAAGAATCAGTAGTTGCTGTTTTGAAGCCTACTTGTATATTTACTCCAGGTATTCCTACATTTGTTTCAGAATCTGTTACAAGGCCTATTATATGACCGTCTGGAGTAGCCTGCGCAGCTGTCATCCCCGCTGTAATTACTAAAAGCAGCAGTGCTGGAATCACAGTTGTGATAATTTTAAAAATATTTTGCTCTCTAGCCATAACCGTTTATCCCCCTTTTAAGAGCCTGTCTGAAGACAGGGTAACTCGTGGTTGTAGATTTTAAAACCACTCGTTAGTATATTGCTTTTTTTATATATATATGCCGATTTTTATTAAGTTTATGTTTTTTTTAAAGACCTAAATGTTAGTAGATCTCTTAATGCCCATTACATGTGATCACGCCATGAAACGGAAAAATCGTACGCTAAGGATTTTTTTTTCATTTAGTGACGTGCTCCCTAACATCATATGCGATTGTTCTTCAGTTATCGTAAACACAATATTCATAATGAGATAATGTGGTAGCGTACCGAAAGTTCTGTAAAATATGGTTGACTCTGTATCCTTTTTCTTCCACCACAAAAAAAGATTTATCACTTTCCCGTATGCATGGTTTTTCCCGTAATACCTATGTATTTTTTTCGATTTTAGCTTCTAATTTGGGAACACTTTTACCTAGAAATCGGAAAAAATACAGAGTTTTTACTAAAACCTCTCTAACAACTAAAAACCAAAATATTGCTTTTTATCTCCTGAAAGGGAAGATGGTGGGTGTGATTTATTGAAAAATCATAAGCATAAGAATCTCCCGCATTTCCTTAAATACGGGGATTGTACTCGCTTTTTCAGAATTAATCAATATAGGACTTACGCGGTTGAACTGAGAAATCAATAGCACTAAGCCTTTAACTGTCTAAAATCCAAATTTAGATCACAGCGTCTATTGTACTTGATTTTGTACCTCAAGTGCGTAAGTCCTACAATAATTCACGGGCACGACCGGAAATTCGATCTTATAGAAAAAAAAAGACCACAGATTCTAAAAAGTTAAGTCGAAGGAATCCTGCCACTTCGCCTTCGACTTATTCTGCGCAGATTCTATGGATTCTATGTTAAGAATTCTTAGTGTGTTTTTATATACTCAATCATCCGCGGAGTCAGCAGAGGAATAAGCTCAGGAAGCATGTTAGGCATCAGGTTTTCCATAGCTTTTGGCATCAGATCAGGAAGCTGCTCCCTCATGTAATCCGGCATCGGAACCTTTCTTTCCACAGCTTTAAGCATATCAGGCATAACTTTCGGCATGACAGAAGGCATGAGCCTTGGCATCATGATGGGCATCATGGGTTTCATCATAGCGTCCATGCCGGGCACATACTTGACCATTTTCATCATGGCCTGAAGTGGAGCCGGCATTGCTGCCATCATCTGGGGCAGGAGCTCGACCATCAGCTCTGTCATATTTTCGGGCTGCATGAGTGCGATCATCTTTTCGAAGGGAACCCATGATTCCAGGGTGTAGGCCGTTGAGTCCGGCATTTCATACCCAAGGCTTGCAGCCACAAGGGCTCCGAGGTCCTTAGCCTGGATGTTCATGTTATTTTCCTTAGCTGCCACACGGAACTGGAAGATGCAGCACGGGCAAAGTGCTGAAATAATCTCAGCATTCACGTCTGTAGCTTCCTTAAGTCTAATGTGCCCGAGCCTGCATGCAACAGAAGGTTCTGCAATCAGGCTGACTACCGAACCACAGCAGTGGGCTCTCTCCCTGTTATACTCAAGTTCGCGGTACTGGATGCCAGGAATGGCTTTCAAAAGCTCCCTGGGTGGCTCATAGATTTTGCCTCCGGCTCTTCCCAGGTGACAGGAATCGTGCCAGGCAACCACTTTATCCAGAGGCTGCTTAAACTTCGGCTTCAGCACATCCAGGCGCTCGGCAAGGATTTCGGAGTAATGTTTTGTCTCAAGTCCATATTCGATTCCCAGTTTCTCGGCCCACTGGGGATAGACCGTATGCCACATGAGCCAGCAAGCCGGACAGGAAGTGATTACGGTTTTTACGCCTCTCTTTTTCATATTGGAGACGTTCATTCGCATTATTTTTTCAAAAATATCCCATTTTCCGGCAACAAGCATCGGAATTCCGCAGCAAGCTTCCTTGTCGAAGAGCCCTGTAAATTTTATTCCGGCATCGTCGAGCATGCGGACTGTCCCGAGAGCAACTTCATTTTCCACAAAGGAAGCAGTACAGCCTGCAAAGTACCCATATTCTGCTTCGTCCTGCATCTTTGCCCGAATATCTTCCGGAATCCATTTGTCCCTGTCTTTTCTGTAGTTTGCCCAGATGTTCCTCTCTTTCAGCAGACTTGCAGCCATGATCTCGAAGGGCGGGAAAGTCATCTTTTTCTCTTCTTCTACCAGCTTTTTGCGCATGGTCATCCAGGCGTGCTCTATTGGCATGTCCAGTTCGCAGCGGGAGTCACACATCTGGCAGGTGGTGCAGGCAAGGAAGGTGTTTGTCTGCCTCTGATCAAGTTTTTCTCTGCCTGCCAGGTATTCCTTAATAAAGAACCATTTACCTCTCGGCGATTGAGACTCCCAGCCTCTGCCGTAGTACTGGTCGCATTCGCTCACACAGTATCCACACTGAGAACAGGAGTAGGCAAGTTCCGCAACTTCTGCAGGGATCTCCTTTTCGTCCCTGAAAGAAACTTTTCCGATCCCTGACATATTGCCCACAATCCGGCCGAAGGGTTCGAAAGAAGAGCCAAGGGATACGGCGGTATTCAGGAGCCCCTTTCCCTCTAGGGTTTCAGGGTTCATGATTTCATTGGGGTCGATTTCTTTTCTCAGGGCTTCTATTTCAGAAAGCCTGTCCCCAAAGACACTTTTTTTCTTGGAAGCAAAGAAGAGTCCTGAGGAATAAACCCGACCTCCATTTTCTTCCGCAATTTTTAGAATGCTCAGGGAGAGAGCAAAGGCAGTGTTGAAAAGGACGGATCTCTCGGAGTGGCGGATGAAACAGAGGAGAACGACACTCCCATCACTCACAACCATCCCTTCCACAAGTACTGCAGGCTTTATTCTCTGCTTGAATGCCTCAAAGACTCTGTCCATCTTTTCCAGAGGCACTACTATTTCGGCAGGGATAAAAGAAGGGCCCAGGCGCTTTACTTTCATGGATTTGAACCATTCTTTTGTCTCATGCTTTGCGATCTCATCCGGGAGGACAGAGCCTCCGGCATTTTCAATTGCTTCTTTCAGGCCGTTTACATCCCTTGAAGCCGAGTAGAAAAAGGTACAAACATAAGCTGTAGGCAGCATAGGCCTGTCTTTATCTACGATTTCTCCGTAGTGAAGTTTTCTGGGCGCTTTATTTTTCATGTCCGCCCATTCCGGGTTCAGGAAAGAGATCGACCATAGAGGAATCTTCTTTTCCTTAATTGTTTCCACGGCTTTTTTCAGGCCAAATGCGTCGGGAAAACTGGCTGAAACAGCTTTTCTTTCTTCAAGTTTTCGGACCGTCAGGGTGATTTCAGTGATGATGCCAGTGGTTCCCATAGTCCCTATCAGTTTCTTAAGTTTGGGACCTGAAAATTCTCGGATTTCTCCGGTGGGAAGGACAACTCTGGCTTTTTCCATGCTTTCATAGCCCCACCCGAATTCATAGCTTCCATATCCGGCTCCGCTCTGGGCCAGCCAGCCGCCGACCGTAGAGGAAGGAGCACTTGAAGGGAGTGCTCTTAGTGAAAGGCCTTCTTCGTTCAGCTTCTTTTCAAGCTTTTCCCAGGTGATTCCGCTCTGGACTACGGCTTTCTGCCCTTTGGTATCTATATCGATTACCTTATTCAGCATGGTAACATCGGCAACAATTCCTCCTTTTGTGGGGATAACTCCTCCATATCCCGAGGAGGCCCCTGCACGGGGAATTACCGGAATTTTGTGCAGGTTTGCAAATTTCAGAAGCTTTACTGCATCTTCTTCTTGCCGGATTTTTACAACAGCTGCGGGATCAGTGTTTCCGATCACCTTTTTGACAAGAGGAGGCAGGGCTCCTATATCATGATTATAATAATGACGTTCACGTTTGTCAAGATTGATACATTCCCCAAAGAGTTCAGAAAGCTCTGTTTTCTGGATTTCTGAAAGTTCCGGTACATTTTTTATTGTCATGTTCTTCTCCCCTTCTAAGTTATTGCCTATTTTTGGACACTTTACAGTATGCGTATAAGGTCGTGCTAAAGTCAGGTTCTGGAAATGTTTTTCTGGCTCCCCTATATCTTATTATATAATTATAGATTAAAAATATTCGTCTTGTGGGGTGCAGTTCTGGTTTTCTATTTAAATCAATAAAAATGAAAAAATCAAAATTTCAGGGCATCTTTCGGACATACAGTCACACAACGCCCGCATTTTATACAGTCGGGTTTTGTCTCATTCTCACGAATTTTAAGCTGCATTGGGCAGACTTTTTCGCATTTGTTACAGTTAATGCACTTCTCTTTTGCAAGCTGGAGCTGGTATCTCTTTCCTCCAAGCAGGCGCTGAGCTGTTCCCATAGGACAGAAGGAACACCAGGTTCTCGGGCTCAGGTAACTGCCCAGAAGAACTGCAATAGCAGTTGTTACAAGACACATGGTCACAAATACCATGCCGATCTTTTCAAATGTGTTAAGGCTTCCGATAATGTTTGTTATCCTGTACCCCATAAAACCCATTAGCAGGAAAAAGATCGGTAGGCGGACCCATAGGCTCCGCAGAATTCCAGGTATTTTCTTTTTCTTTGAAATTTTGCTGACCCAGAAGTCAACAAGGCTTCCTCTAGGGCAGAGGTTTCCGCAGAACCATCTGCCTCTGAAAGGGCTGATCAGAAAGATTGCGGCAAAAACCAATAGCATGAAATACCCAAGTGCCGGATACCAGAGCCCTCCGATGGAAACGATAAGGACAAGGATTCCCAGGTAAGGTGTTATTTTAAGCAAGTTAAATTAACCTCCGTTTTCCCATTTTTCAAGTTCCTGTCCGAGCCGGTCGGCCCAGGAATTAACTACAGTCATTATAATATTTTTTATTTTAGCTCTTGAGTGGATTTTATATCTGAAGACATAGCCTCCTCCGTCCAGGTTCTGCTGGGACCTCTGCAGAATTTCTTTTTCGTGCAGTTTTTTGACGGAGCGCTGAATTGTAGAGATGTCTAGCTTCAGGATTTTTGAAAGAGATTCAGTGTCTACCCACTGCTCGGTTTCATTTAAAAAATATTTCATAACCTTGAGATCCGCCTTTGTGAGATTAAGAGCACACTTGATTACATCTTCTACTTTGAACTCTTTACAAGCAAAGTCTATCATTTTCAATCCCTCAGAAACACTGCAGTACTGTAATTTAGTCGCAGTAATATATATACACTGGCAAGTACTGTATTCTCCAGCCAAAAATAAGAAGTACCTTACTTTTTCAATACTGTTTTCGCTCTTCTAGCAACAATTTTGCTTGAGAAGATTGTTTTTACAATGAAAAAACCGTTTTTCCCAAAATAACGTTTTTTATCCTTTTTATGGAATATTAGCTAATTTTCTTTCCTTTTTTCCCGGATTGTCTACTAAAATTTCCCCGTTCTTCTCCTTTCAGATAACTTTTTATATTCCTTTTCCAATCTGCAGTCGCGGTTTAATGAGCAGTGTTTGCTGTAAGGCTTTCTTTTCACGAGGAAACCTATCTTTTGCTCATGCTTCCAGCTCATTAAAATCCACAAATACTCCACAACGAAGCCGGCAGGTTTCTCCTTTTTTCCTGCCGGATCCACACACCCTTTTCTTTACTATTCAAACATAAATATTTACACTTAATCTGCTTCAGCTTTTATAATCCCGAAGAACACGGAAAAAAGAAATAAGAGATGAATTTTCTTTGTTTTTCCGTGTCGCTTTAAGTCTCTCGGTTTTCATAATTTATGTTCCGAAGGCTGTCTGTGTAATTGTATTTTCAATTTCGTTTCTCAGCTCGTCCGGGATTCCCCTTATTCCAACATCCAGGAAACCGCGAACAATCATGCCCACTGCCTCTTCTTCGGTAATTCCTCTGGCCATCAGGTACTCCACCTGGTCTTTAGCAATTTTCCCTACGGCTGCCTCATGAGTAAGTTCGATATCATCTACGTTTGCTTCAAGGATCGGGATTGCCAGCTGGCTCCCTTTATCGGTAAGGACGAGCCCTTTGCATTCCAGGTGCCCTTTTGCACCCTTTGCATTGCCTATCATCTCCCCTCTTGCAACTATTCTGCCGCCGATTGTGATCGTCCTTGAAATCAGTTCAGCCTTGGTTTCAGGAGCATTGAAAATCGCCCTGCTTCCAAGGTCAAGCTCTGAGCCTGGATGGGCAATAGCTATAGTACTGAGCCTTGTTACCGCTCCTTTCCCTTCGAGCTTGACAGTCGGGTAAGTCTGTACAGAGCGCACGGGCTTCAGGCAGATATAATTGCTTACGAAAGTGCCTCCTTCTTCCACATGAACCACTGTCCTCGGTCGAACTCCTATCTGCTCTGCCCAGTTGTGAATCATAGTGAAGTTCAGGGTGGCTCCTTTTTTCACATACATCTCGGTAATTCCCAGATGCAGCCCTTCTTCCACTCCTTTTTTGGAAGTACAGCCTGTGATAATGTCAAGACTGGCTTCTTCCTCTACGACTATGATATTATGCACTGTCTGGGATACATTTTTACTGCCCAGCATAAGGCAGGTCTGGACCGGCATGGAGGATTTTTTGCCCGCAGGCACCCGGACAAAGTAGCCATCCGCATCCTCAAGATAGGTTTTTGCCGTGTACTTGTCAGTGTCCACCTGCACGAGTCTCCAGGAGTAATCTTTGAGCCATTCATACTTTTCCAGGGCTTTATGAGTGGACATAAGCTCCACGTTTTTATCTTTCAGAGAAGAGTGTGAGACTGCATTATCCAGTACTAACAGACTGCCTGATCTGCCTTCTTCACTTGGTACTACTCCCACCTGTAGCAGGGTTCTTTTGCTTTCCTCGTCAAGGGTCTCGAGGTCTTCAATAGGTCTGCTAACCTTGGAACCTTCCTCAAACTTCTCCAGTTCAAAGTCCTCTCCGAAAGCCGCTTTTTTACTGATTGCACTCTCGGCTCTCTTTTTCAGGTTCACCTCATCAGTCTGCATTTTATACACTCCTCGTACCCTCTATTTTTAATCTCTTCCAGCATTTTCGTGGGATTTCCGGAACACATAACTGTCCCATTGCAAAGGATGTATCCTCTATCTGCCTGCACGTAATCCAGAATCTGACCTGTGTGGGTAATGATAAGGGCTGATTTTCCTTTCTTGCACCTTTCACCCGGGCAGTCCATACCTTCTTCAAGCAGTCCTTTTATTGTCATCCCTACCTGCTCTATGCTTACAAGGTCCACTCCGGATTCAGGCTCATCCAGGAGATAGAGGCTCGGGTTCTGAGCTTCGAGCTGTAGAAGTTCTGAGCGTTTGATTTCTCCTCCTGAAAACCCCACGTTTACATCTCTGTCCAGAAAGCGCTTCATATCGAGCTTTTCGGCAAGAGTTTCAGGATCTTTCTTTCCTTTAGATGTCACTTTTAAAAGGTCCTTCAGTTTAATCCCTGACATATCTGGCGGGCGTTGCATCATAATCCCCAATCCCAGGCGGGCTCTTTCATCCACTGGTAGGCCGGTAATGTCTTCTTTGTTGAACAGAATCTGGCCTTTTACAACTTTGTACTCGCTAAAACCCATAATTGTTCTCATCAAAGCTGTTTTTCCAGCTCCGTTTGGCCCAAAAAGCACATTAGTATACCCTTTTTCGACTTCGAGGTTCACATCGTGAAGTAAAGTCTTCCCGTTGACCTCTACAGTCAGATTCTCTATTTTCAGCATCGACATTTTCTCCTTTTATCTTATTTTTGATACGGTTCCCCTTTTTCTTCCGTATCTCGAGAAAATAATCATTCAAAGTACCATTTATTCAAAATACATTCTAAATGGCAGAGAAAACGGCAAAAATCGGACAACTCTAGCACCTTTGCCTGATCTCCGTTATTCCGCACTAATTTCTGTATTCTTTTTAGAGGACATTCTATTTCTAATTATACCTTCCCTCTGAATTTCTTTTATTTCTTTAAACCAGGGCGTTAAAATCAAGACCATTCTAAGGTTGAAGAGTAAATTCAGGTTAAAATAAAAGAAGTGCAAAAATAGAACTTTTAATTTTATATCTGTTTATTTCAGCTCCATACGTAAACCTACTTCTACTTCGATGAATTCTGAGGGAAAAATCTCTTTTATCTTTTCTTTGTGAACGGTGCAATGCCCTGCTGCTATGAGCTCCAGTCCATTCAGCCTTTCAAATTCCTCACTATCATGAAGCCCTCCAAAAATTCCCTTTACTTTTCCGTAGCGAAGGGCAGTATCTAAGATTACAGCAAGACCCGGGTGGGCGCAGCCTGTAAGCACGTGACACCCGTTTCCTGTATCCAGAATGAGGGCCTGTTCTTTTATTTCATCTCCGAGTTCCCCTGTACTTAGAACGCCCTGAGAGATTTCTATAGATTCTTTTACTTCAATAAGAGTAGCCCTTTTTTTAATTTCTTTTTTCAGGTTCTCCGAAAATGACATCGGAACATAGACCGTAAGTTCGGGATTTGCCTGAAGAATTTCGGGTAGGCCTCCTATATGGTCCCAGTGCTGGTGGGAAAGAATCAGTTTCTTAACACATATAGGGTCAATATTAAGTATCTTCATATGTTTGAGAAGAAGAGTTCCATCCCAACCTGTATCGAAAAGAAGAGTTTCGCTATTTGTTTCAACAAGGGCTGCAAACCCCCAGCTTCCTGTAAAATCATCACTGGCTTTATTGTCGTAAATTACAGTAAGCCTTAACATCTGCTCTCCTCAGATTTCTGACATGGTTTTGTATTCCAGAACTGTAGAAACGGGATTAGTCTCAATTTCTATTCCTGTCTCTTCAAGAGCGCAGATTCCGTTAATTCCTCCTACGATCGCAATTCCGAACTTTCCTGTCTCAACAGGGGCTCCAAATAAGAACTCATCAATTTCTCCAGGAGGGAAACAGCCCCCTAATCCTGCTTTTTCTGCCAGTTTAATGACTTCCATGGCCTTGTCATAAGCTGAGGAATTGATCTGTCGCATATTGGCGAGGATTTTCCCCTCTCCTTTGTCAAGCACCCCGAGAACGGAAGTAGTTTTTCTATTCATGAAAATTTTTATTGGGTCAATGGAAGTTCCGCTGTAAGAAATCAAATCCAAAAAACGTTCAGGTTTTCGGTTCTCTACCTGGAGAATTCCTCCGTAAGCAGGTTCCACAGGAATACCTGCTTTCAGAAGAAGTCCGTCAAAAGTAACACTGCATACTGTAGCTATTCCAACTTTTTCTGGAGGCAGAAACAGCAATTCTTCATCTTCTTCAAAAATCCTTACTCTGGGACTTATCATATACCCTGAATGCGCAGTATACGAAATAACATCAATAACAGTTTCCAAATCGTCTTTATCAAAGTAAGAGATATTTACTGCTACTACTCCGTCCTCGGTCTCGGGGTTATAGGTAGTTCTGAACGCCATCTCTTCTATCCGGGAAATCACAAAACCAAAACGATCTCCAATTAGGGCGTCATTCATCTCACTTTCTCCCAGTTCGGTAAGCGTACGCCCTGCATACCCGTGTTTACGTGTGAACCCTCTTTCATCCAGGATCCTCAGATGGTAGCGGACAGCCCTCTCTCCTATATCATAGCCCCGGTTATTCAATTCGTCAGCTATGGCCCGGGCACCTATAGGTTTGTCACTTTCGTGAATCACCCTCATAATTTCAATGAGTTTTCGCTCGATTTGCGGATCCATCATGTTATAACACCGTTATCCCTTTATTATAAACATGAACTTACTGATAATCGTGACAAACACGAAACATACATTAATTTGTTCTGAGTTGCGCAATTATTTTCTGATCACATATGAATGAATTTTTCTTGGAATGAGTTCCAGCTCTATATAAGTCAATATAAATAGTTTTTGAACCCTGCTTATTCTCTTTCGAATGCTTGAGACGGATTCAGTTTTCATTTAAATATGCAGTTATAGTAAATCTTTTCGTACTTAATATAATTTGTCTATCTGCTTTAGAATCCGTCTCCCAGGAATTCCGGAAAAACAAACTCTACTGATTACAAAAAGAGTTTTGCTGGCAGAATCTTTTTGTTGAGCTTTGCCTTTCTTCGACAGCCAAGAAATTAATGAGTTCTCAGACCAATTGATACGTTATACCAGCTCTCAGACCAGTTGATACGTTATACCAGCTCTCAGACCAGTTGTATACGTTATACCAGCTTTATCATTCCAGGCTCAGAAGAATAGAGTTCTCCTGTTTCCAGAAGTTTATTAAGAATTATACCGAACTTTTCAGGACTCATTCCTTTTTCCATAGATTTCTGCCGAAGTTCTTCAACTTCTATTTTTCCGCCTGCCGCTTCCAGAATCTCCAGTAAAATTGCTTTCCGGTCCTTTTTAGGAGATCGATCCTCAGAAACCCTGTTTCCTGAGAACTTAAGTGTTTTTTCTATCCCTTCATTCTTAGATTTTGATATTTCGTACTCTTTTGCAGAAGGTTTCAGCGAAAAAGTTTCATTTCCTTTTCCGGAAATTTCGGCTTGCAAGCGAGTTCTAAAAGCCACCGCATCTGCCAGTTCTTCTGAAGAATGGAGAACTCTCAGTTTTCGGGCCTGCAGAAGGGTGCCGCAGTGCTGGCAGCTAAGGGTCTTTTTTCCGATTTCTGTGATCTGGGCATGTTGTCTGCAGTTTGGGCACACAATGACTGCGTAGCGAAATCTTTTTGGCTTTTCTCCAAATTCCAGTTCAGTCACTTCCCATACCTTCTCTGTCTCTTCTGGAAATCCCTTATTACTCGCAAAAGGTCGAGTTTCCTGAGATCTTTCCAGTTGACATCCGTGAAGTAAAGTTCCGAATATACTGACTGCCATACCAGAAAATCCGAGAGCTTTTGTCCTCCCGAACGAATCATAATATCTGGCTCATGCTTTACCAGGAGGTGTGACTCGAGCATCTTTTCATCCACCTCCTCCGGCCTGACAGCTCCAGCCTTTACCTCATCAAGGATGGTTAATACTGCCCTGGTGATTTCATCTCTTCCTCCAAATCCCAGTGACACATATACAAAAAAGTCCTTTCCCGGGATGCTGCCGTTCACTTCCCCTTCAAGGCCATAAATTGTATAACCTGCGTCTGCAGGAAGGTGGGAAAAGCTCTCTTCCAGCCGGGTTCTGAGCGTTGATGCGATTTCGACTTTAAGCGAGAGGTCGGTCTTGAGGATATCAACATAAATGCTTACAAGTTCTACCTTAAATCTTCTGAAAATGATAAGTGCGGATAGGAGTCTCTCCATTCCTTTAAGCTCAAAGAGGTCGGTTTCCTTGAGTATGATTGCCACATGCCTGGGGATCCTTGAGGACGATCTGGTTATTTGCCAGGCAAGGTATCTTTCGTAAAACAGGTAGACAAAAGAAAATAAATCCATCTGGAAAATATCCTCCCTGACAAGCTAAAACAATCCAGTATTTCTTTTTTTCCTTTATTTTGTATAATTTCAAACTTTTTTCCAGGTACGCAAATTTTTTTCAGTTTACTTCGCAGTAGATACAATCTTGATTACGTCTCCATTTTTCATTTCATGCTTTTCCCCAAGCCTTAGCCTTGTTCGCGCATCTACCGCGTACAGGAATCGGTCCCCGATTTCGGTATGAATCTGATAAGCAAGATCGTGGCATGTAGAGCCTCTTTTCATAAGATAGGCATCCGGAAGCATATTCCCACTTTTGTCAGACCATTTTCCGTCATCTTCCACGGGATATACAACGATAAGGTCAAGAAGTTCAAAGACAGTCCTGTTTATGCATTCCTGAACACCGGTGCTGCCAAGTCTCTCAATCACTTTCTGGATAGCTTCGAGCCCTTTTTTCTGCGCTTTTGTAAGATCCTCGGTAAGAACATCGAAGTTTTTATCTCCTGGTGTGTACCTGATAATGCCGCTTTTTGCTGCGGATTTGAGTGCCAGTTCAGCTGCTGCACTTGTAGGCACTACTATCCTGTCAAGTTCTTGGAGTTTATCCAGATTTTCTCTTGGGGCAATATCTGCTTTGTTTGCGGCAATAAGCAAGGGTTTGCTAATTTCCCGCATTTTGTCGCAGAGCCGGATCATATCTTCTTCGCTCCATTTGATATGATCTACTCTTGCAAGCCCTGTTTCTATCAAAGCTGAGCTTACATGTGACTCTTTTATTCCTGCTCCGGCAAGCTGTTCCGCAATTACGATTTCGAGTTTAAGTCCTTCTGCCTGGATTTTTCTGGCAAGCTTAACCCAGTTTCTTTCCAGAATACCATAGATCCACATGGTAATTTCCCTGTTTAAAAAAGCCACATCTTCAATAGGGTCATGATCTCCTATTTCTACAGGGTTGCCTTCTGCGTCCGTCCCGCCTGAGGCATCCACCACATGGATTATTGCCTGAGCCTGCCGGAGTTCATCCAGAAAAGTGTTTCCAAGCCCTCTTCCTTTATATGCATCCGGGACAAGCCCGGCAACATCAATTATATCTACCGGGACGAGCCTCACCCCGTCCACACATTTCCCACATGTCTTCTCCTTTTCTTTGCAGGGGCATTCAACCCGCACATAGGTAACTCCGTGATTTGCATTGATAGTTGTGAAAGGATAATTTGCAATTTCAACATCTGCAAGAGTTGCAGCTTTAAAAAAAGTGGATTTCCCCGCATTGGGTTTTCCTGCAAGTCCTATGGTCATTGACATAAATTATAAAAACGAACTTGTTGCATTTAATCTTTATTGATATTGATGCCAGGGAAACAGGATTTTTTCCTTCAGTTTTCAGGGAAGCCAGAGGGTCAAACTCCGGGTTCAGTCAGCTCTCGAGGAATAAAGTTTATATCCTTGAATGTGCTTATCAGTGGTGCTCGCTTGCGTCCCGATAGGGTAGTGGATATCCTTGAGGCCTGCGGAGCCTTAGACCTGAGTTCAAGTCTCAGTCGGGACGTAAATTTTTATCTTTTGCTTTTTGTTCCTTCTTTATTGTTCCTTCTTTATTTTACTATCATCTCATTTTTATCTCATTTTTTGTTTCTTTTAGTTTCTTGCCCCTTTTAATGTCTGTTATACTTTTCTCTTTAATTCTGCTCATCCTTTTCTTTTTTCCTGGATATCACATTTATTTTTTCGTTCTTATTTTTCTCCTATCAAAAAGATAATGAATATAAGCTGAACTTATATTATAAAGACCAAAAGATGGTGATACTTATGAAGGGGAAAATTCTGATTTTACTTCTGGTGCTTGTGTTCTTATTTGCCTCAGGTTGTGCTGAGAAGGACACCGGGCTTGTACCTGAGGACTCCAATACATCTACGCCGGAAGCCAGTGTAGCAGAGCAGAATGAAAACGTAAGTTCAGGATCCGGGGAAGATCATATTGTCCGCCTTGAATATTATGAAGTTTTCAGGCCTTCGGAGCTTGATATTAAGGCGGGAGACACCGTCTCCTGGTGGAGCGGCAAAAGGCAGGGAACTTACGTTCTTGTCAGTGAAGAAGGATTGTTTCCGGATAAAGAACTAGCTTACAGCGTGCCTTATAGCTATACCTTTAATGACCCCGGAACCTACCTTTTTACTGTAAAAGATGTCCCGGAAATGAACTTTACAGTCAGAGTGAGCTGATATTTCTCTCTCTGACCCGTAAACCGGGCTTTTTCTTTTTTTATCTAACTACAGCGTTTTTCAGGATTCTCTTTATTTTCAGAAAACTTACTCTTTGTTTTAGGAAGATATTTCTTGGGCATGTGTCGGTTTCATAACTATCTTTGGGATTAAGGAAAATTTCTTTCACACCCTGGTAATAGGCCTTGCTATACCTTTGTAATGATCGAAAAGTTCTTTTCCCCATTTGAGTGCGCTCTCATCAAAACTTATCAGGTTGTGATTGTAGTAAATTCCGCTGTTACAAAAGAGAGAAAGAGCCATGAATTTTTCCGTAACTATGCTTGAAGCTATCTTCATATTGTTATTATTGCAGACATAAAGCTTGGTATATTTCAGATTCAGAAAATGTTCAAGTTCTCTTTTGTAATCATTGAGCATTCTATCATAAACGTATTCTGTGAACACCAGGGTTATATCCGTACCCTTTGCGGCAAGCTCTATGCAAAGAGATGGATATATGGGCAGGAAAAATGAAGATGAGATCATCACCTTTTCCGATTCGGAAAGGTGTTTTACAACTTCTTTAGGGTATTCGAACACATGGTTTCGGTCAGGGTTTACTTCGAGATAGTCTCCAAGCTTCCCGATATTATCCAGAAATTCCGGAGGAATTGATGTCATATCCTGATTTATCCAGTAGTCATGGTTTTTATCAAAGACATTGAATGTTTCGAGGATTGTCTTCATCTTCGGGACCAGAATTTCTCCTATACTGGAAAGTTTGTAGAGTCTGTTATTCTCAACAACAAGATCCTGCTTCATCAGGATTTTTATCTGGGTCATTATCGGGCTCGAACGGACATCAAGTGTATTTTTGATCTCTTCGATATTCTTGGGCCCGTCCAGGAGCAGCAGAAGGAGATTTTTCCTTTTTTCTGAAAGAAAGAGAACATCCAGTAATGATGACTCCATCTGATTCCCTCTCTTAATGTCTCATCCTATTATATCTGACATTGTATATATCTCTATACCAGAAGCCTTTGCGCTTCGCGTACCCTTTACCCCTTGCCATTATTATCTTCTTGTGGGAAAAGGAGCCTTTAAGGTGTAAACTCGGGGACATGAAGAGAATTACCATTTTTTATGCAACAGATTACTACTAAGAAATATATAATTATTTTTCATTAATTTTTTTTCTAATGTCCCCATTAGGAGTTTTATCCGGCAGTCTTCTTAGAATTTTTCCTTTTATTTGCCAGCTTACAGGGGCTGTGTTTAAACTTAGAAGTAGCTATGGGGTTCATCTGCATCTTTCCTCCTTCTTTTATATGTGTTTTTATATATATTCTTTTTTATGTTATATCTTGTTTACCTGTCTGGAAAGCTTCTTGAAATAATCAAATAATTCCTGGCCCCATCGAAGGGCGCTGGGCTCAAAACTCATAATAAATTGCTGGTCGAATTTCCCATTTTTATCAAAGAGACCCAGAAGCATTATCTTATCAGTTACGGTGACTTCAGTAATCTTTATTCCTTCTTTGGAAACATAAAGACTTACATTATCCATCCCCATTAATTCCTTTATCATATTTGAGTGCTCGTTTGAAAGATGGTCCCAGACGGATTGTGTAAAGTTCAGGGAAAGTTCGGCGTCTTTTCTGCCAAGTTCAACGTACAGGGGGAGGTATGCAGGGTTAAAATAAGAAGCAAAGGTTGAAACCCGCTTTGCATTGGCCATATTGTCAATTATTTTCTGAGAAGGTTCATATATGTGATTAAGGTCGGGTTCGACAAGAATGCAATCTCCCAGTTCGGATATCCTTTCCAGGAGATGACGAGGAATCGAGTTCAAGTCGTGGCCTACCCAGTAACAGTTATTCTTCTCCACGACTTCAAGGGCACTTATCAGAGGCTTTACCTTCTTGACGATAAATTCCCCCAGAACCGTAAGTTTATACATCCTGTCTTCCTGAACTATAAGATCATTATCTATCAGTTTCTTAATCTGGGGAAGAATTGACGTAGCAGTAACATCAAGTTCGTCTCTGATTTCATCAATATTTTTTGAGCCGCTATCCAGCAATATAAGAAGGTTTTTTCTTTTATCGGAGCGGAAAACAAGATCAATAAGTGAAGAATCCATGTACCTTTACTCCCTGTAGTTTAGTCTCTTGTGCTGTCGATCCTTCTTTCCGGCAGGCTGGTTCCTTGGCTATTCACGTTCAAGTTCAGCATTTTTCCTGTTTTTTTCAAATCAATCTTTTTATCTGGTAAAGAATCCTCATTTCAGTCAGTTGGAATCCCGGGGGTACAGACCCCTACAAAGGTTATCTTTGTCTCCATCGGGGTCTGCTTCCAGCCTGGGGGAGAAAGGTACTTTATGCTCGTGTTTATTTTTATTGAACCTTCCGGAAGTCCGAAATCTTTCATTGAATCAAGGATAATTTCTTCACCAGTCTTATGGGAGTATTCTATTGCTGTCCTGTACTGCTCAAATTTTTTCCTCCCAACTGGGGTAAATACCAGGAAGTTCTGATCCGGATTTTCCATCGAGTATGGCCTGATAATTATCTCAATTCTTTTAATCCCTTTTCCTACGAGGGCTCCAACTGCATTTCCTACTCTAGCCTGTTCAGGGACTATAATCTCTGCATCAATCAGAGCTTTCAGTTCTTCATAGTAAGCTTTTACCGGTCCTCCGAGCAGGACTATAGGGATATTTACTTTGTACTGGACAGGGATCTCTCCCTCCAGCATCTTCTTTATCCCTTCTTTTCCTCTGCCTTCCATCATAAAGGACATCAGGCTGTAAGCCATATTTTTTGCAACCTGTTGCTTCACTTTTTTACAGAAGGCGTAAACTCCCATCTGAGTAAAACGTGAAAGTTTTTTGGCTCCGATCTGAGCGGTCTCTACATCCCATTCGGTATATTCTCCAAGTACATGCAGGGCATCCGTAGGCGTAAACCCTATAGCCTGGATCACCCGCTGCTGAATCAGTGAGTCTAGAACTGCAGGAGAAGGAAAACGCTTCATTTTATTTAAGATATCGTGAATAGAAAGGGGTTCATCTCCTATAAATTCCAACAGCTTTTTCTCACTTTCTGTGGGATTGATGGGTATTACTCCAGTACTGACAAAAAATTTGGTGGGCTGAATATGCTCATTGAGCATGGTTCTCAGGGGTATGGGATTTTTTTCCAGTTTTTCCTTAAAATTAGGGTACTTTACCGCAGCAAAGCAGAGAGGCATTACCCTTCTCGGGCCGATCCGGATACATTTCTTGAACCATACATGGCTATCTCCTCCGTTCGCGGAGCTCTCCATCTTTATCGCCTTTACACGGGTTTGCCAGCCTCCGACAATTGCCCCTTTTTCGCAAAGCTCTGGAACTCCGTTTTTTATTATGGAGACATCCGTGCTTGTCCCTCCTACGTCTATTACAGCGCAGGTATCCAGTCCTGAGAGGTGAGAAGCTCCCATAATACTTGCTGCAGGACCGGAGAATATGGTTTCAATGGGACGCAGCTTTGCTCCCTTTATATCTATGACTGAACCATCACATTTCAGCATGAGAACTTTTGCGTCAAGGTTTCTTTCCCTTATCTCGGCAATGATGGAATGGATAAACTGATAGGTTATGGGAATTAGCTGGGCGTTTAATACAGCAGTCGCTGCTCTTTCATAGGCTCCCAGTTCCTGGGAGAGCTCATGCCCGCAAACTACGGGATGCCCTGTCAATTTAAGGATTATTTTCTTAATCTTAAGTTCATGTTCCGGATTTCTGGTACTGAAGTAGGAAGATACGGCAAAGGCAGAGACTTTCTTTTTCAGGCTCACTGCAAACTGTTCTACGGCGGTGAGATCCAGAGGTTGTAGTTCATCTCCATTGCTGTCATGTCCTCCTCTCACAGTAATACAGTAGTCGGCTGGGAGTTCTCTTGGGACGGTGTAGTCCCCTACAAGAATCAGGCCAACAGGGTATCCTGTCCTTTCGAGAATGGTATTTGTTGATAGAGTTGTGGAAACCGACACCAGTTTTACTTTGCTGAGGTATTCCGGATTCAACTTATCAATTGCATTTCGAATTCCGGTCATAAGGTTTGGATAAGTGGTAATCGCTTTGCTGGTATCAAGGATCCGGCTGTCCGAATCTCTTAATATTACAGCATCGGTGTAGGTCCCACCTGCGTCAATACCCAGACTATATTGCATGTTAAAACAGCCCCATTTTTACGTTATATTAGGCAATTTATATCCTTCTTTAGCTGTATACATCCCTTTTTTATCCGGATTTGTAAAATTATGTCTCAAGATATATATCTCTATTTATATTCTGCGACCACTGACATTCTTATCTATCTCATTCTTTTGGACTGTAACTGTTTTTCGGGATCCCTACCCCTACGAAAACAAGCTTTGTTTCCAGGGGTATATCTGTCCAGCCACTGGGCGCAAGATGCTTTCTGCTTACTTCTATTTTTATCATCTCTTTCCCAAGCCCTGCATTGATCATGTAATCCATAATGAGCTGCCTTCCGAGTTCCTCTGCATACTCAAGGGCTTCGCCATATATTTCAAATATCTTTCTGTCAGTAGGAGAAAAGACAATAAACTCGGTTTTCTTTTCATTCTGCAAGGCACTTTCTATAATGCTGCTTTCGGGAGTTCCGCTCTCCTTTCCTTCAGCTTTATCTTCGCGGGACTTGGGAACAACCCTTGTTTTTATGAGAATTTCTACTCTTTTGATTCCTTTTCCTACAAGGGCGCCGACAGCATTGCCTACATCAGCGTGTTCTGGAACTATGAAATCTGCATTAATTAGTTTTCTCAGGTCCTCAACATATGCTTTTACAGGCCCTCCGAGAAGAACCACAGGAATTTCTACTCTGAAACGGGTGAAGTTTTTTCCCATAAGAACCCTGTCAATCTCACTCCTCGGCATCCCTTCTATAAGGTATGCGATCAGATCTTCGGCAATATTGCGCGCAACCTTACGTTTTGTTTCCACACTAAAAGCCTCAGGGCTCTGCTTGAATGTCCTTCCAAGCATGGAAGCACCTATTCTTGCAGCTTCTACGTCCCATTCGGTATATTCTCCAAGCACATGAAGAGCATCAGTAGGAGTAAAACCGATTGCCTGAATTAGCCTTTTCTGGATCAATGAGTCCAGCATTGAGGGCGAAGGACGTTTTTTCAGTGCCATGAGCAGGTCCCCGAAGGAAACAGGTTCCTTCCCCATATGTCGGTAGATTTCCCGCTCTCCTGCCTTCAGCTCAATAGGCTTGAAGCCAGTTCGGACAAAAAATTTCGTTAACTGGATATTTTCGCAGAGATACCCTTTTGCTACTCTGTTCTGCTTCAATTTTTCCCTGAAGCCAGGGTATATAACAGAAGCTCTGCAGAGAGGGATTACTCGGCGAGGGCCCACATAAATTCTGTCACCCTTTACCCAGACATGGCTATCTCCTCCAGTTGCTGAGGTTTCCATGCGGATAGCTTTTACGCGAGTCTGCCAGCCTCCAACTACCGCACCCGAGTTACTGAGCTGAGGGAGCCCGTTTTGCATCATGGCTACATCGGTACTTGTGCCTCCAACGTCAATGACAGCACAGGTATTGAGCCTGCTCAGGTGAGAAGCCCCCACAAGGCTTGCGGCAGGTCCTGAGAATATTGTTTCAATGGGTTTTTCCAGTGCTTCTTCGATCCCCACCACTGATCCGTCGCATTTCAGCATCAATAGGTTTGCATTGATCCCTCGGACTTCGAATTCTTCTATTATTGCCTGAATGAACTTGTGGGTAATAGGAATTAGCTGAGCATTAAGAAATGCAGTAATAGCTCTTTCATAGGCTCCAAGATCCTGGGAGAGTTCGTGTCCGCAAACCACGGGGTGCTCTGTCAGTTCTTTTACAGCTTTTTTGACAGCAAGCTCATGCTCAGGGTTGCGGTTGCTGAAATACGAAGAAACTGCAAAAGCCGAAACTTTATCTTTTACCTTAAGAGCAAATTTTTCAACGGAATCAAGGTCCAGGACTTTCAGTTCTTCGCCGTCACTGTTATGCCCGCCAGAAACTGCTATCCAGTAGTCCGTAGGGAGCTTCTCAGGAATCACATAATCTCCTACCATTATCAGCCCTACCGGAAAACCGGTACTTTCCAGAATGGTATTTGTAGACAGAGTGGTAGATACGGATACAAGCTTAATGTCTTTAAGGTATTCTGGATCCAGTTTGTCAATAGCTTTTTTCATTCCGGGAAGGGGGTCAGGGTAGGTAGTTAGAGCTTTATTGGATTCTACTACCTCTCCATCAGAATCCCTTACAATCACAGCATCAGTATAAGTTCCCCCAGCATCGATTCCAAGACTGAAGTGCATTTCTTTACTAACCTCTTTTGCGAATTGGGTATGACTTCTTCAGGTTTTCCAGGCCATTTCTAAATTCTGATAATCAATATTTCTCTGGAAACTGGTAAAGTTCAGATCTATATCGAATCCTTATGCCGGTTAAACCTGCTATACAGGTAAAGAATGAATAGTTGTTAAAGATGTAGTAGCTAAATGGATAGTTGTTAGGCTGAAAGTTTCTAGGCTGAAAGTTTCTAAGCCACGGTAAATGATGGTAATTACCAAAATAAGTCAGTGAATAACACTTAAAGACAGTATGCAGGTTATCTTCCGAACTTTCGATTTTCAAGTCTGGCTCTTCTACGCCATTATTTTTTTATATTATTTTATTTTTTCTATATTATTTTTTATCTCCTTAGATTAAATTACTGTTTCTTTTCTCCCTTCTTCGGAAGACCTGCTCAGATTTTGAAATGTGAGATTCTTTAAACTTGGCTCTACTTTTATGAGAATGTATGCATCTTCTCCAAAGGCTGCTTTCAGTTTTTCTTCAACCAGGTTTGTGATCTCTGCAGCTTCCTGGATACTCAGGGAGTTATGTACACTGATACAGGCATTGATGGCTATCCCTTTTCCTATTCTCCGGGTCTTAAGTTCCTCCGACGCCGTGACGCCTTCTGTTTGATTTATTATTTCTCTGATTCTTTGGTTAGTTTTCTCATCAAGGGAAGCTTCTATAAGCTCGTTTACAGTCCTGTAGAGAAGTCTGCCTGAACTCCCTAGTAAATAAATACTTACAAGAACGGCAGCAAAAGAATCGGAGATATCAAGGTTTTTTCCTGGAAGGAATGTACATCCTATCCCAAGAATTACAAAGCCAGATACAAATAAATCTTTTATGTGGATGTGGTCTTTTGAGGAAATGCCCTTCGTTTGCAATGCTCTATTCTCTGCGAACACAAGAATAATATCTCCTGACACGAATGCTGAAATCGCTGCAAAGAGTGCAATTGTTTCAGGGGTCTTGAATTCTTTACACTGTATAAACATGAGTAATTGTTCAGAGCCCAGAGAAAAAGTATGAAAGCCTGCAAAAAGAAGCACACATGCTCCTGCTCCCATACAGAGAGTTGTAATTTTCCCATGTCCGTAATTGTGGCTTCTATCAGGTTTGTTTGCTATAGAAAAGTCTAAAAGCTTTACAGACTCGTTGATAAAATCGGAGAAGGAACGAACTGCATCAGCAAGAAGTAATGTACTGTTTCCTAAAAATCCCGCCAATAGTTTGAAAAGAATGAGCAAAAAACTCAAAGCAAGTTTTGTATACGATATGCCTTGGGTTTTGTCCAATTTTTTGTCCGCTTTCATTCGAACTTCACCATCAATGAATTTTTCTAATCCTCCTTCATAAAGCGGAACCTTTTAAACAGGACCGATAAGAAACAAAAAGCGATATTATTCCCAAAAATTAAACCGATCCTCGAGGTCTATATTCCCCTAGAGCAGTACAAACAATTTTCTCTACTTAAGATAGCAACAGATTGATTGGAGAGGGTTGAATAAATTGAAAACACAGATTTGAAACCTGTGTTTTCACGGGCTGATAAGTTTATCCGGGCTATCTTTCCTGTTTTTGCCCTTCCGTTTTTATGGTTTTCATATAGGTCGTCGAGGTTGGCGAAGGTTCTCTACATGTTTTTTGGTTTTATTGAGGGTGTAATGTTGTCATTACTTTATCTTTAGAGCGGAGCAATCGTTTTTCCATGGATTTCATTCATTACCATGGCTAAGGCTGTATACAGGGATCCGAGGCCCATGATAAGTCCTACGTATCCGGCTATTACAAGTAATCCTGCATTTCCGGTTGCATTTACAACGGCCAGCAGCATAAATAATAGAAATAATGTAACAAATACAAATTGAAGAGCTTTGACTCCGATCTTCATTGTAACAATCAACATAACAAAGGTGTATACACCCCAGATGAAGAGATATGCGGCCATTGCGATTCCAGAAGATGCTTCAGCCCAGCCGATTGCAGGCATGATGATCAGTCCGGCCAGTGAGAACCAGAAAAGGCCGAAAGCTGAAAATGCAGTCCCTGCAAAGATATCTCCTTTTTTCCAGGACATGATTCCTGCAAATACCTGTGCGAATCCTCCTAAAAATATTGACATGGAGACAATCATTGACTCGACTGGGTATAAGCCGATGTAGCTCAGACTCAACAGGACTGCAGAAAGGCCCAGGCCGGTAAAGCCAAGAGGGGCAGGGTTTGCCGTCTTGTCGACTATTAAGGTAGCAGTTCCTACGTTTTCGCTCATTATTTTTTCCCCTGAAGCCAGTTTTTTAAAAAATTAAAAAAAAAGAAGTTTAGGGCTTAGAGCCCATAGTTTGCAGGTCTGAAAACTGCAACTTCTTGCTTGAATTTGGTCAGGTTGTCGCTCATGAATTTGTCAGCATCGTCGGTGAGGGCTACAAGGTCGGCTTTAACCTTTGCAAGAGCACTGGTTTCGAACCTTGTGAGTCTGAGCTTGCCGGAGTTGACACCTTCTTCGACAATCTTGCAACATTCGATTGCCGCATTCTTTGCACGGAGGTAGTTGTTGTTTCCGTCCTTTGCGATTGCCTGTCCTACCTTGTAGGCGTTGTCGTAGGCAAGCACGTATCCCTGTGGGTCTCTGAATTTGTCAGAGAGAACGAGAATGTCCCTGAGGTCCTTTGCTTTTCCGGTCTTAAGGGCAACGTTCATCATGGAACAGTCGTATGCAAGGGTTTCGGACCAGCACTGAACTGTGGTACCACCGAATTCACCGTGGTATTCAACGGACTCGTTGGACCAGAGGTCACAGCACTGCATGGTCAGGTTACCCATCAGGTCAGAGTGGGCACAGGTTGAGGTCTTACCTTCCTGAGCAATTGGAACACCTGCAATTGATTTGACAATTGTGTTTTCATATCCACAGTCTTTTCCAGGGCCAACTGCGCCGGCTTCGTATGCACAGAGGGATCTTGCTGCAGAGATTGCCCTTGCAACGATTGCAGTTGTGTGGGCAAGGTTCTTATCAAGCAGGCCGCCTGCGATGAACATTGCAGTGTTTGCCTGTGCACAGTCTGTGTCACCAGCACAAACAGTTCCTGTCTTCTTTGCAATTGCTGCAATGTCTTTCCAGATCATTTCCATGTCCATGCTGCCGAGCACACCGATACCGAAGAGGATACCAGCAGTGTCATTTCTCAGAATGGAGTAGTCGAATACTTCCTTACCACCCATGCTCTCTACTGAAAGCAGGTCTGCACCATTCTTTGCACACTCTTCGAATGCTGCCATAAAGGTGCTGTACTTGTCTCCCCTGAGCTGGAGGTAGTCACGGTCTTCACGGATGTCACCGATTGTGTGACGGAGTGCGCACTTTATGCCGTATTCATCATGGTATTCTTCCATGATGGTCTTCTGGGCGTGTGCAACAGCGCCTCCCCAGTCGGGGTTGTTGGACATCTGTTCGACGTGTTCGGTTTCAAGCACTATGGAAGGTGCACCGATCTGGACCATCCTTGCCATTGCGTCGGTGGTGATTCTTTCGTATTCCTTTACGAGTTTGTCCTTGGATTTGCCTGCCTGAGGTCTCGGGGCGTAGTTCAGTTCTGGGGTTGTGTATCCGGCACCGATCTCAAGGCCAAGGCCTGCCTTTACTGGGAATTTTGAGTTCCCGAAAAGCATGTCATCAGCTTTAGCATAAGCCATTGAAGTGTATTTCTTTACCATTTTGCTCCCTCCATTAGTGCTTGTGGAATTCCTCTCTTAATGCTGCGATATCTGTAGTGCCTGCAACGATTGCGTCAGCAATCTTGGGGGCGTCTGCAGCTTCTTCACCATAGACTCCAAGGTCATACTGGGACACGAAGTCCTGGTTTACAGCACCGCCACCGCATGCGAATGGAATCTTTATTCCCTTTTCAAGGAGTTTGTCGTTGATTTCCTTGAATGCATACATGGTGGTTGTCATGAGGGCAGTACCTGTGAGCATTATCGGCTTCTCTTTTGTAACTGCAGCGATAACTTCGTCTACAGGGACATCTCTTCCAAGGTCAATTACTTCGTAGCCGGCTGCTCTCAGGAGGGCAGCAACAATGTTCTTTCCGATGTCATGGACGTCACCTTCTGCAACGTGGCAGACAACCTTACCCTTTGCTTCGGGAACCTCTGTTGTCTTGCTCTTGCAGTATTCGATACCGTTCAGCATCGCATCAGCGGACATCATAACGTTCGGGAGGAAAATGATACCATCGTCGTAGAGTTTGGTTACAACTCCCATTCCTACCATCAGGGCATCGTCGATAAGGTCGATTGGCTTCTTGCCTGCATCGATTGCGGCTTGGAGTGCATCAACCACGTCATCTTCTTCTCCCTCGTAGATTGCTTTTGCAATTGGGTAGATGAGTTCGTCCTTGGGGTAAAGCTCTTCTGCGGCTTCGTCAGGTGTCATTTCCTTTTCGAGGGCGACGTTGTAGCGTACTAATATGCCATCGATGTCTTCCAGTTTTAAATCCAACATATTTTAACCTCCATTTGGTAAAAAGGATCTCAGATTGCTCAGATCGTTGATCCTGCAAGTTACGTCTCCCCGGAGTTTCCAGGCATAATTTTGCCGGATACTTCTTGAATACAATGTGAATGAACTCGAAAACCTCCATAATCGAATTCATCCCATTGTGGGGGTTTGGATAACTTATTGGTGATGTACTGGTCAGCCAGCAGATTTGATATAAACCCATTTTTCCGTTTTTTCGGCTCCTTTCGGAGTATTAAATCAATTATATTGGGCTCAGGAATTTTATATTTCCATTTCCTGCTGCTAGAGGACCTTCTCTTCCCAGCTAGTTAAGAAAGATGTACTCACTTTAGTATTAGGGGAGCGCACTTGTAAGTCAAAATTATATTTAATTGCATATACCTTCACCGATGCTAATTTTTGCGCTGCTATAATTTTATAATTATCTTTCCAATTTTCTCTGCAAATGATTTTATAAAAAAGAAATGTTTTTTTGTCCTCATTGATCTGAACAACGGGGTCAAAATTTATATGGCAATTATCCTGATTTCAGGGATGTATTTGATTGCAGAGAATGAAAATATACTGGCTTTCGTTTGAGCTTTGGAGGTTATCAAGTGGATTTGTTTTTCCTGAAGGTTTAAAGCCGGCAAAATAAGATGCTTGAGATACTTTTTTTAAAGCACGCAAGTAAGGTGAATATCCTCCTCAGCTTTCTCAGAGACTTTCAGGATTTCTTTATCTCTCAGGAAAAAGATGAGTGTTTTCAAAACTCAGCTTTTTTTGGTTTTTTCTGAGCTTGTTTTAATCCTATTTTTGCCGTTTTTCTATTTCTTTTTGTAGTAGAGTCGAACTTTTTCCCTGGTAGGTTTTCATGCCTCTGTTTTTAAATTCTTTCTAAGCAAACTTCCGGACAGCTATATGGAGTTCTGCTGTCATCCGAAGCCAGGTTTTTCCGGAGGTTTGAAAAAGCACTCTACTTCTCTACATGAGGGGTTCTCTTTCGGGCAAAGATCGATGACAATTTCATCTTATATAAGGTTTATGTATGTCAGGTCATGACTATCCTTAACCGGAAATCTCCTTCCTTCAGAAGTTCCTCTCCTTAAGAGAGCTTTATTCTCCTCTGAGTATGATCTTGCGCTCTCCATTCATTTTTTTTGACAGAATGTCTTCTGTCTTCCAGTTGCCTTCTTATTACCAGATCCACAGCTTTAACAAGTTCATCCCTGGGCACGGATGTCACCGCAGAAAGTACCTTTACTCTTGAAAGAGAGTTTATTTCTTTTTTAAGAATTTCTATCTCGGGATTTCTGTATGCCGAGGTCGCATTTTCCTTTACAAAGTATCCCTTATGGGCAAATGAAAGCTTGATGTGCCCTGTGAATTCGGAATTAAGCTCTTTTACCCTGTTTTTTATGTTGTTCAGTATTTGCTCAGAAACTAAGACAGCGGTTTTAAGGGGAATTTCCTCTGAAGTTATTTCAAATTCGGATGAATAAGTTGAAACTCCTGACATTTCAAGTGAGTTTTTTTGCATTGGGTATCTTTTTGTCTCTGCTGGCTTCTTCCAGCATCCCGAACGATTTGTAGAGATTTTCTCCTTCCCGCAGGGCTGAAAAAGGAATCATTCTAGTTTTTGGGTTTAATCTGCGCAGGAGCAGGCAGATTTCAAGAAGCCGTTCAGAACCAACTGATTCAACTTTATTGATTCCCAGAATTTCAGCATCTTTTATCTGGTTTTTCATAAAATTCTGTAACTCTCTTCTATGTTGCTTTTTATCTGTCTTGGGAATGCTATTCCTGTGGGCTCTATTATAATAGTATCCGGGCTGTAAGAGATCATAAGGTTTCTCAGTTATGTTCCATGCTAATTCTCAGGGTGCAGCAGACACAGCCGCTTGTAATTTTCCTGGTTTCGAGATCCCCCTCTTTCCTAAAAAATGGCAAAAAGAGTCTGAAAAGGGCTTCATTCCTGATTTTTCCGGTTAATAGTCCCTTCTTGCCTGAAGATTGAGACTTGGAGCACCGAACCTTTTTTCACCTTTTTTGGCCAACAGCAGCTGGAAATGACAAAATAGGGTTTATATCATCTTTACAGAGTATTTTCTGGATATGTACCTTGCTTTCCGGGAGGCTTAGGATATTTTGCAGTCTCCGTGAGTGGGCAATGAACTGGTCTAATCAATGGACTGGTCTAATCAATGAACTGGTCTAATCAATGAACTGGCCTAATCAATGAACTGGCCTAATCAATGAACTGGCCTAATCAATGAACTGGCCTAATCAATGAACTGGCCTAATATTATAGGTCACTTCACGAAGATCAATTTAAAAAGCGGCTGACAAGGAATTGTTTCCTGTACATATATAAAGGAAGTTTGGCAACTGCAGTTTAGCAGGAACTTTGGAAAAAAAGGTTTTCAGGAAAGGTTGTTGAAGGAAAACTTTCCATCTTACTCACCCTTTCCTTTCTTCTTATTCTTTCATATTTTTAATATTCTTGATTTTTTGTACTTGCTCATGATGTTTATGTTCGTGATTTCCGTGTTCATGGTGTCCATTTTCATGATTGCATTTTTCATGCTTATGATGCCCATGTTTGTGATCACAACTTTCGTGATGTCCGTGATGGTGATTTCCGTGTTCTTGACAGCACTTTTCGTTATTTCCGTGTTCCTGGCAGCACTTTTCGTTATTTCCATGTTCATGATGCTCATGTTTGTGATCGCATTTTTCGTTATTTCCATGTTCCTGGAGCTCATGCTCATGATTGTGGCCATTTTCGGCTTTATGCAGTTCTATTCCTCTTTTTTCGAAAATTTCCTGCACCGAGTTATCAACTGCGTTTTTAAGGGTTCCCTTATCAACGTTTGAAACTGCTGAAAGGATCTTGAATGTCGGTACGGCCCCTTCTTTTGATTTGATAATATCTTCCTGAGGCTCTTCGTAATAGATAGTAATGCTCTGTTTCACGGTTTCGAGCCCGTTGTCCAGGAAGAGTTTGATATGTCCTACAAATTCGGGGTTTAGTTTCAGAACCTTTGCTTTTATTGTATTCATTAATTCGGTTGTGAGTTCCCTGGCGGTTTCCGTGCTCACGGTCTCGTTCTCTATAGTAAATTCTGCAGAATAACTGCCAACTCCGGAGGCTTCGATGGAATCTTCGGTTTCCTGAGAGGTAGGAAGGCTAGACTTTTCTTCTGCTATGGTTTTTAGGGTTTTTGCAGGTGTTTCTTCGATGTCCGGCAGCACTATCTGCATGAAGTTTTCGAACATTTCTCCCGTATCCTTCCCTGAAAGCAGGACAACCCTGGCTTTCGGGTTCAGCTGCTGGATCGAAGCTTCGAGGATTGGGAGCCGAATAGGTTCAATCAGATCCACCTTGTTTATTCCCAAAATCTCTGCATCGATAATCTGTCTCATGGCAAATTCTTTTACCTCTTTCATCAGGTACTTGAAGCGACTGCCATCGATCAGAGTCACAAGGGGAGCGATTTTTACCTGTTCCCCAAGGTTCATGAGCTCTACTTCGTTTCTGATGATGTGTGGGAAAGCAATTCCTGTGGGCTCGATCATCAGAATATCGGGGTTGTACTCTTTTGCAAGGAGGGTGATTGTTGTTCTCAGCCCTACTTTCAGGGAGCAGCAGATGCAGCCACTTGTGATCTCCTTGGTATCGAATCCGAACCTTTTGATCACGTCCCCGTCAATCCCGATTTCTCCGATCTCGTTTACAATGATGGCAACTTTTTTTCCTTTTTCTGCCAGGTATTTGCCCATATTGATAATAGTGGTTGTTTTTCCGCTTCCAAGGAAACCTCCCACAACAATGACCTGCACGTTCTTTCCTCCGTTTTCTGCCATTTTTTGCTTAATTGTTCTTTTTCTTTTCTATTTTTATAAAACGAAATGTAAAACTCTCTGGTCTCTAACCAGCTGGATTCGTGTCAACTTTTCTATTCTCAAAGTATATTTTTCTATCTATAAATTGGAATCTATCAAAGTGTTTGTAGACAAAAATAGTTATAACAGTATATGTTAAAACTCCACAGATTTAGATCGAATTCTGCAAGATCGAATTCTGCAAGCAATCAAAAATCTCGCTAAAAAACGTATCAGTCATATCTATATATGGGCATTAGCACAGAAAATCAAAACCACAGAATATCAAAACATCTGACCATGCCACAAAATTCACTCCTTGATTTGGGAGGTAGTTCTGTGTCAAAGGTTTTAGAGAAGAGCCTGAACACAGAAAACATCCCTCGATTTTGGAGGTTAAAGATTAAAATATATCGATATCACACAACTAAAAAGCATATTAGTTGTTGACCAGGAATCTTTCTTGGCATTATTTACGAAGATCCGATTTACTAAAGTCTGGCGGAAACTCTGAAGCGAAGTATTGTTTTCTGGAAAAAAGGTAGCATGGGAAATTCCAATTTTGCTAATTCTTTCCTTTCTTCATTTTACGCTTTCCGGCCTTTGATATTCATAATTTTTTGTGTTCATAATGGTCATGTTCATGATGGTGGTCATCTTCCTCATCATGGTCGTGTTCATGATGGTCATGTTCATGATGGTGGTCATCTTCCTCATCATGATCGTGTTCATGATGGTCATGTTCATGACTATGTTTGACTTGCTGTACTTCTATTCCCATTTTTTCAAAGGTTTCCTGCACCGAACTTTTAACTGCATTTTTAAGAGCTTCCTTTTCAACTTTTGAAACTGCTGAAAGGACCTTGAATGTCGGTACAGCTCCTTCATTTGATTTGAAGATATCTTCCTGTGGTTCTTCGTAATAGATAGTAATGCTCTGTTTTACGGTTTCGAATCCGTTATCCAGGAAGAGCTTGATATGCCCTAAGAATTCGGGATTTAGCTCAAGGGCCTTTTCTTTTATTTTGTTCATCACTTCAGTTGTAATCGCCCTGGCAGTTTCCTTGCTCACGGCTTCCCCGTCCTTTATGGCAAATTCTGCAGAATAACTGCCGACTCCGGAAGCTACGATCGAATTTTCAAATTCCTGTTCCGGAAGCTTAGGCTTTTCTTCTGTTTCCTGGGCTTTTTTCGGGACTTCTCGGATGCCAGGGAGAACTAATTGCATAAAGTTTTCAAATCTTTCGCCGGTGTCTTTCCCTGAAAGCAGGATAACTTTTGCTTCGGGGTTAAGTTGCTGGACTGAAGCTTCTAGAATGGGAATCTGAAGCGTGTCGATGAGGTCCACCTTATTTATCCCCAGGATTTCTGCATCAATAATCTGCCGCATGGCAAAATCTTTTACTTCTTTTATCAGGTATTTGAAGCGGCTTCCATCTATTAGAGTTACCAGAGGGGCGACTTTGACTTCTTCACCAAGATTCATTAGCTTGAACTCGTTCTTGATGGAGTTTGGGAAGGCAATTCCTGTGGGCTCGATCATCAGGATGTCGGGTTTATACTCTTTCATAAGGGTATTGACTGCTGTCCTCAGCCCCATTTTCAGGGTACAACATATGCATCCGCTTGTGATCTCCTTGGTATCGAACCCGAACTTCTTTATCACATCTCCATCAATACCTATTTCTCCTATCTCGTTCACAATGATGGCGACTTTTTTTTCTTTCTCTGCCAGGTATTTACCCATATTAATAACAGTAGTGGTTTTCCCGCTTCCCAGGAAACCACCAACAACAATTACGTCCATTTTTTTGTCCTCGTTTTCTTCCATTTTTGTCCTCGTTTTCTTCCATTTTTGTCCTCGTTTTCTTCCATTTTTGCCTGTTTTTCTTCCATTTTTTGCCTGTTCTTTTTTGTCTTTATGAAGAGACACAAACTTCGACTCTTTAGGTCGAGATTTAAGTGTCAACATTTCTATTCTCATAGTATATTTTTTTATCTATAATTTGGTATATATACAAATATTTCTTGACGTCTATATGATCATTTTTTTGATTATATTCCTTAATTTTTTGGCATATATCAAATTTTTTGTCGATATAGCTAAATACTTCTTGTATTATATTTCTACACATTTTTGTTAAATCCTGCACTCGATTACAAAACGTTTCATTTACCTGCATAATCATTTTTTACCTTCTTAACTGTCATCTCTTATCCATTTTTGCATCTCTCTTCTACTCTTTTATTGGATCATTTTTGTCTCTAAATTAGTACCTATCTCATCTTTTTTGGTATTAATCAAACTTTTTTTGGTATATATTCAAATTATTGCCAGTAAAACAGGATGATAATTATATCCACAATTATATCCACAAATTTAGATCAAATCTGCAATCAATCAAAGAATGTTGATATAAAGAAAATTGCCTGCTACAGACATATCTATACGCGGGCATTAGTACAGAAGGTCAAAACATACGGGCAAACTACAAAATTCACTCTGAAAAATCGGGGAAATTATGGCCTGCATAGAAGCTTTAAGGAAAACTTGAAAATAGCAACTATATCCATTTTTGAAGACAAGAGGAAGACAAGAGGAAGACAAGAGGAAGACAAGAGGAAGACAAGAGGAAGACAAGAGGAAGACAAGAGGAAGACAAGAGGAAGACAAGAGGAAGACAAGAGGAAGACAAAAAGGAAGACAAAAGGATATGAAAAAGATACTATATGTAACAAAAACGATACGGAGTAAATGCTCCAAATTATTAAGAAATTTGTTTTTCAAAATCAAAATCTTATGTAGTTCGGGAGAAGCAGAAAACCCGCAAACTTCAGTTCACGGGTTGCCTACTCTCTTCAGTTACAATAAGCTTCTCTATTTTTTATCAGAGCCCTGCTACTTTCAGGTTTTCCCATTTAAACCTGTCATCTGGACAGGCATGCAGGCAGCGCTGACAGTTTGCTCCATCACAGAGGTCGGTTCTGATTTTCACAGTTCCGTTTTCCTCCATTCTTAGAGCTCCATTGGGGCATACTTTTACACATTTATGGCAGCTTTTGCAGTCTTCGATGACCATTGTAAGATAGGTCCCGACTTTTTCAAGCACTTCAAGCCCTTCTTCCCCGATATCCGGAATGTCTCTTTCAACCTTGCGGTCGATTTCCAGAATCGCGGATGGTTCATCGATCATAGGGAGTTTTTTCTTTTTCAGGAACTTCTGAAGCATCTTGAAAGCCATTCCTTCGTTCCAGTAGGCAAGTTCCAGCAAATAGGCTTCCTTAAAAGCCTCGGAGGTTGCAAACATCACGTGAGTACCCAGTATTTCTTTTGCAATTGCCTGGAGTTCCCAGAGTCTGTCTTCTGAAAGCAGGATTTCCCGGGCAACTGTCAGGGAAGTGTTCCCTATCTGGGAGACGTAATGTGCATTGTAGGGAATCATCCCTACATGGTGGGCTTTTGCGGCGTCCATGTAAGTCCCGGCAGCTCCTGACATGTGAGCGATCTTGAGATCTTCCATTTCTATGCCTGCAGCTGCACAGAGGGTAATATGCCCTGCGCGGAGTGCCCCTATAGCTCTTCCTGCTGCGATAAGGTCTTTCTCTGTAAATTTAATTCCGTCTTGGAGGTGGATAATGCCTTCAGGGGTCTGAATTTTTGGTAGAACTATCAGTTTGTTTCTCATCCCTGCTTCGATAAGGGCAATAACTCCTGTTCCTGTTATGCCTTTTGCAGTGACCTCTCCCTTTTCAATTACGTCTCCTGTCTTCGGGTTTACAAGGTCCCCGGTGGCTGTTTTCATGTCTTTGTCAAGAATGTAGCAGCGCAGGTTTTCCCCTTCAAATTCCACATCGCAGATTGTGTGAGGTGAAGCAATGGACCCATATTCGATTTCCTGACCTTCAAGGGCAGGCCCTGCAGCAGCCGATCCGGTGTAAATAATTCCATTTGTTTTCAGGGCCATTTCGGCGTTTGTCCCGTAGTCCGTTGCAATCGCAATCTCATCGCTTTCGATCATGCCTGCTTTTACAATCAAAGCAAGTGCGTCGGCTCCAACTTCGTGTTTAATTGATGGAGGCACAAGAATTTTGCAGTTCGTGGCTTCTTCAAATCCCTCTATTTCGGTCAGAGGTATAATTCGAGCATTTCTATTTTGCTCTTCAATGTGGTATTTCTGCTTTTTACGCTCTCCGGCATATGCCAGATCCTCGATAGGAATTCCCTGGAAGATCGAAAGCTGAATAGGGTTTCCACATATTGAAAACTTTTCCATCTCAGCGAGTTCTACGCCCAGTTCGGTGAGGATATTTTTTACCGCTGTTGCCGAGAGCGCATGGGCCTTATCAAGCCCGTAGTGGATTGCAAAGTCAAGATGATCCATCACATTTGCTCCCGGCAGAGGATTCCGCAGCGTTATGACGGTTTTCTTGATCTTGCCGCTTTCCAGGTCGATTTTCTGGGCCCTAAAACCGCTGGTTCCCAGGTCAATTGCAACTCCTGTTTTCATGTCTTAACCTCCTCCAAAAAGTTTAAGACTCATTCAATTGTACTTTAGATATTCCTAGATTTTAATAAATTTCAATAAGTTTTATGCTGAATAAGCTATCTTTGTGAATTTTGCTCAATCACTTGCCTGGACCGAATCTCCTGAACTGACAGCCTGTTTAGACTAACTCTGGATATTTTAATTCCTGAGGCTATTTCCTGGCAAATTAAAAAAAATATGAAACGGGCCCGAATTTTCGGAGCTCTAAATATTTTAGAGTTCCTATATGGCCCTTAAAAAATAAAAGAAATGTTTCGTGCCTTTTCAGGCGTAGAACTCGTCTCTTGCAGCGACCATGGCTTTGACGTTCTCGATGGGGGTCATGGGTGCAATCCCACATCCAGGCGCGAGTACATCGATACCTTCTTCAAGGGCCAGCTTTGCTTCAGCTTTTATCTTGTCAACAGGGCCAGGCAGCAGGGTAAAGGGACTGGAGACATTTCCTACTAACCTTGCTCTGGTTCCGATGACTCCCTTTGCCTTCTTTACGCTGCCAATCTTTTCTTCGACGCTGAGACCTTCAAAGCCGCAGTCTGCCATGTAGCTAAGGATTGCGTTCACGTTTCCGCAGACGTGGAGGATGGTTACGGAGTTCACGCTGGAGGAGAACTTCTGAAGCCTTGCCTGGAGGTACTGCTTGAAGGAGTCAGGGCTCATGAGGTCAGGGGAAGAGACCGGATCTGCAATGGCAATAATATCTGCACCTGCTTCGACCATTGCATTTGCATACATGATTGAAGCTTCGGTTGCAAGGTCAAGAACCTGTCCGAAGAGGTCAGGTTTTTTAATGGACCATTTCATGAAAGTTTTTACACTTACAAGGTCGGAAGCAACTGTGACCGGACCTTCCATACCGCCGATAATTGGCACGTCAGGACCGACTTTTTCCCTGATGATCTTGATTGCTTCGAGTACAGCAGGAATTCTGCCTCTCTGCAGCAGGTCTGCAGGAATGGATGCGCCTTCGAGGTCTTTGGGGTAGGGGTGAGCAGTAACAGATGGCTGTCTGTTCTTGGTACCCATATTGATTTCACAGCCCATGGCTTCAACAAGAACGGTAAGACAGTAAGGAACCCTTACAGCTTCAAGTCCGCTGAGTTCGTGGTTGGCGATTGCCAGCTTTGCCATAAGTTCAGGGTTTGTGTGGGCTTCGGGCCATGGGGCTCCTACTTCGTCCATGAGCTCCACAATTCCGGTCTGGGTAACGGAACAGACAGGTACTTTGTCGACAGGTTCGCCTTTCAGGGCGGCTAAAAGTCTTGTTTTAAGTGTAAATTCGCTCATATCGGTCATACCTTTTTTATTTTTATCATTGTACATTTATTTTTATTACAATTTTATTGTCTACTTGGCAATATTATATAGACCTTTTCAATCCAAAATGTTTCAAACTCCGGACTAGTGTCACGAAAACTTAATTGTGGATCATCAATTTAAGGTCAAAACCATATCAGCTGATGGAATCTACCAAATAATATGTTCGATAATTAGGTTTTTACGATACTAGAGTATTCAGAGTTTCGAAATACTGTTAAAAAATTACTAGGTTGTACCTGGAAATCGACAATACCTTTTGAGTCTCCTTTTCCGCCTCGTTTGAGCAGGATGAGAACGACGGTAATAAAAACAATTCTCAAGCTCCTTACGATTGCGTCAGAATGCGACATTTTTTTAGTTAACAAATTATAAAAGCTATTTGTTGAGAATTTTTTTCTACCTTTTTTTTAATAAATATGATCATAAATTTTGACCTCGTTATTTTATATTTTTTGCTCTTTCCTTAATCTTTCCTTTAGAGGCTCTCAAATTAGCTCCAAAAATCGGCATTCTAATTTGATAAGCATTTCTCAAGTAAGATCAATCCGTTCAAAATATCAGTTCATGCCCAAAAAAGCATTACTTTCTAATAAATTTTATTCTTGGAGCTATAAATCCATCCACCCAATCCAAAAAATCCATTATTTTTAGATAGCTTCCGCTACCATTTTACCTATTCTTTACTTTAAATGGCGTTTAGAAGTACTTTCCAAATGAATTTCTTTTTTCAACTTTATTCTGTAATTCTGCGAGCACCAATAGTTGATAAGCTACGAAGTTTAGGAGCGAATAGAGCTTTT
>Ga0074193_1000933_pt1:0-40000 | contig 41611 bp, 35 predicted proteins | sample EPASupsiteHSE605_FD_64523 | JGI IMG/M metagenome (GOLD analysis project Ga0074193, IMG submission 64523) | Bioremediated contaminated groundwater from EPA Superfund site, New Mexico - Sample HSE6-05 | ecosystem: Environmental > Aquatic > Deep subsurface > Groundwater > Contaminated ...
CGCGAGCCGTTCCCACTGGTCGTCCCGCAATGCATATCGTCGTGTCATGGCCAGTTCCCCCAGGCAGACCTGCTATCAATCACAGATCGTTACTTTGGGGAATCTCCTAATTGAGGACACGCCCTAGACTCCTGTCCAAGCTGCTTGCCTTGATCCTGTGCTTGCCGTGCCGGTCCTGGATGACGAGACCATTGCCGAGGGGCTTGATGACCATGCCGTGCCGCGCCAACGCCTGATGTAGGAACTGCCAGTTCGCAGCATCCTCATCCAGACTGGCCAGGATGCTTTCGCGGAAGCCTTTGGCGTAGCTCTCGAAGGACTCCTGACCGGTGTGGGCTTCCACTGTGGCGGCTCTGTCGCCGAGGGGCTGTGCCGAGCTCTGGTTTCGGCCATGGTCTATCGCCAAGCCGAAGCGTTTCTCCAGCTCGCGGCAAACGCGGTCCCGGGTGTGATAATCCCGGAAGGGGGCGTGCCGGGTCAGTTTCTCCGGGTGGATCATATTGAAGGCCATGTGCATGTGCAGGTTGGCCGTGTTTTTGTGTACCCCGCAATGCCGTTGGTGTTCTTCAAAGCCCAGTCCCTTAGCCAACTCGACCTCAATCTCCTTGAGCACGGCCGGCGTCAGCTTGGCTTCGTCCTCAGGCCGGAAGCTCACGATGAGGTGATAGGTCTTCTCCTTGGATGTCCGGGTGTTCATGGCCTGGGTGTCAGCGACCTCCTGAATGGCCAGATCGTAGTCGTCGCCGGCCCAGCAGCCGACGCACCACGTTAGCAGGCATTTTTCTCCGGCCCGACAGGCGTCGGCAATGTAGTTTGCCAGACGGCGGTAGTTGTCGTTTTCGGGCTTTCCGGCGATGTGACGGCTAATCATGTTCCGGACTCGTTAGCGGTTCAAATCCTGGCCACGGCGGCTTTAAGTTCGCGTTGCCGGGCCTCGATTTCACGCAGCACTCGCCGGACTTCCTGGTGCAGGGAGACAAGCGGCCCCTCCTTCTCGGACAGACACAGCTTGAAAAGTCCTCCCAACCGTCCGAGGTCGGCATTCACCTTGAGCAACTCCCGCCGAGCCATCTGGTTTTCCAAACTCGGCACCGGCAGCCCCAGACAGACGCGCTTGGCGAAAGTGGAAAGTGACAGGCCGGTCCTGTCGGCGCTCTCGATGATTTTTCCGTATTCCTCTGGAGTCAAATAGGTCTTCAGCACGGTCTTCTTTGAAGGCATGGCGTCTATCTCCCTATGGCGATCTGCGTTGAGCCGCAGGCGAATAAGCCGGCCCCGCAGGGCAGGACGTGAAGTAGGTGCCAAAGGTGGGCCTACTTCACCTGTCCTGCCTTCTGATGTCGTTATTCCGTACTACATCTTTTGTGCATTTCTCTAGGTCCTACAATTTCATTCTGTTAGTTTGAACAACACTCCATAAATTATGAATAAAGCATACTTCGTCACCAACAAAGGACAATACTGGACGATATTGACTTGTATATTACTAAACTCTGCTCAACATGAGAACATTCTGCCCAATACATCTTGGGAAAAGTCAGCCAATCTTGCCACTTACAAAACTACACCTTACCGAGTTTTCTTTGAATGACATATTTCAATTTTTGTTTTTGGTTTTTATGCCCGACACGTGTAAGCCAACCTAGCGACACTTATTTCAAACACCCATGGCCTGAGCAGATGGCAGCTACCCCAAAAATGCCGAACGGCCCTATTCGGACCGCTCAAGAGGAAAAGAGTTCACGCCAAATACGAGGGGAGTGCGCCCAAGAGAAAACAAACAACGCGATGCGGAGGTTGGAAGCGAGCGGGAAGACGATTGGCTACTGCTCTAACCCTGGACTGTAGCCTGGTGGGTAGCCCAGGGTCTCATTCGTTCGCCGTTGGGCTGCCTGGACGTCCAGGCCAACCCGGACATGGCCCGCCCAGGTGACGTTCCAAAGGGCGATGCGCTGCTCCTTGGATTTCCCGCCCAGATGATGTTTGAATATAGGCCGTGCGCCGGCCACCACCCGGCGCATAAAATCCGCCAGTTTGCGGTTGGCTTTTTGCGCTCTGTGGCGAAGCGCCTCCGAAGCTCTGGCCCGTTCCCGCCGAAGCATCGATCCCAAGCCCAGCCATTCAAAAAAGACTGTGGTGATGACGCGGATGGCCCGGCAGCCAAAGTACTGGCCTTCGTCGCTTCGCCCCCTCGGCTGGGTCACCTGCATGAAGCCGGCCTCTCTGAGCTGCCTTATGGCACGTTCGCAACGGCGCTGGCCGAGACCGGAGTCGCGAACGATGATCTTCATATCGATGTCGATGAACCCGTTGGCCAGGGTCGGGACGCCGAGGCACAGGGAAGCCAAGTCAAGATGAGAGAGCAGTGCCTCCAGGACCACGAGGCAGGCCTCACGGCGTTCGCTTCGGGTTTTCCGATTGCCCTTGGTCAGCAGCGATGGGCACTTTTGGGGATGATTGTACCAAGCTTTAGTTCGCTCGGCGGCCAGAGAGAGGATGCGGGGAAGCCCGCCTTTCCCTTTACGGATGGGAACGTCCGGCGTTAGTTTTGGGTGGCCTGGATCATGGCCGCACCGATTACCACTCCTCTCGCGAACAAGACAAGGAGGAACGGGATGGGTAACGACACTGCCAGCAGACAATGCCGCCCCCTAGAAATTTTTTGGGGATTTTTTTCGTTCCGGGACTATTCCGGGACTGAACGTGATTTTGGGCAAAAAAGAAGGGCTACATGCGGGGGGTGTTTCCCGTATGTAACCCTTCGTTATTGTTAATGGTGCCGAGGGACAGAATCGAACTGCCGACACGGGGATTTTCAGTCCCCTGCTCTACCGACTGAGCTACCTCGGCGGCGGCGAGAAACGGTATCTATACAAACCACGAAGTCTTGGCAAGACTTTTTTTCGAGGACCCCATGAAAAGAAGCGATTTTATTTTCTCGGTGATCGGGCTATCCTGCTACCTGCTCGTCCTTTTCTACCTCTAGGAGACCCGATATGACCGAACTCGATGCCTTTATCGACAGTTGGACCGACGACGCAAACGGCGTCAAAAAAGCCTTCCTGCGCCTCAAGGCCGCCCTGGAGAGCCTGGACGACGTCACCGTCAACTTCATCCCCAGGCCCCCCGCAAGCTACAGCCTGCGCGCCGAGCCCCGACGCGGACGCCCGGTCATCGCCATGGTCGACGTGGCCAGCCTCGACGGCGTGCGCTTCCTCTCCGTCTGCTTCTACGCCGACACCATCACCGATCCCGAGGACCGCGGCGACCTGATCCCCGAGGGGCTGCTCTCCAAAGACGGGTATTGCTTCGACCTCGATTCCGGCGACGACGGCGACGTCAACTATGTGGAAGCCCGCATCTTCGAGGCTGCGGCCGCCTTCGCCCTGCCCGATGAGGGCCAGCCCTCCGAGTGCGACGACGACGATTAGCCCGCTTCCGCCGCCTCCCGGCCGCCTGTCCAGCCTCAACCCCCCGGCCCCTTCCGGCCTGCCCCGGAATCCACTTGGCCAGGCCCTGGAGACGGCCCGGAGGCGGCCGGGGAATGCGGCCCGCCTATCCCGGCTGGTAGAACCGGCCGGATTCGAACGCCTCCTGCACGCCGAAAGCATCGGACAGATGGTCGGCCGCCGGGACCCCATCCCGGACCACCACAGCCACCACGTCAAAGCGGCAGGGCCTGTCCCACCAGTCGCGCCCGGACAAAAAGGCCGCCGCAGCCCGCACCAGACGGGCCTGCTTGGCCGGCGTCACGGCCTGGTCCGGACGCCCCAGGCTCCCCGGGCCGCGCGTCTTGACCTCGACAAAAACCACCGTATCGCCGTCCAGGCAGATCAGGTCCACCTCGCCGCCGCGCACCCGGAAATTGCGGGCAACGATCCGAAAGCCCTTGCCCGCAAGCAACGCCCCGGCCACCGCCTCCCCTTCCCGGCCAAGCTCCAGATGCCGCGCCGCCATCAGGATTCCCCCGGCAGCGGCCGGAGAAGCCGCCGCCCCTCCCGGACAGCCCCACTGGCAAAAAGCGACCACAGCGCCATTCCCTGGCAGGAGATGGACGCGAGATGGGGGGACCCGGGGCGCATGGACGTTATTTGAGGCCGGGCAGGCCGAGCTGGCGGCCGGATTCGGGCAGGACGCCCCGAAAGGTCAGCCGGTGGATGGGGCAGGGTCCCAGACGGCGCAGGGCCTGCAGGTGGACGGCCACGCCGTAGCCCTTGTGGGCTTCGAAGCCGTAGCCGGGGTGGCGTCCGGCAAAAATGCCCATGAGTCGGTCGCGATAGGTCTTGGCCAGGATGGAGGCGGCCGAGATGGCCGGCACGGTCAGATCGCCGCCGACCACGGTTTCCTGGCGGGGCGGCGCGGCAAGAAAGGAAAAATGGACGCTCGGGATGGCCTTGTTGCCGTCGATGCGCAGCACGTCCGGCACGACCCGCAGCGCGCGCACGGCCCGGGACATGGCCGCCAGGGTGGCCTGCAGGATATTGATGCGGTCGATCTCGCCGGGCCAGGACAGCCCGACGGCCCAGGCCACGGCCTGCGCCTTGATGGCCGGCGCCAGCCGCTCGCGTTTGGCGGCCGAAAGCTTCTTGGAGTCCGTCAGGCCCGGCAGTGCATAGGCAGCGGGCAGGATGACCGCCCCGGCCACCACAGGACCGGCCAGACAGCCCCGGCCGGCCTCGTCAATGCCGGCAACGACCGGGCTGGCAAGGGTGGGGATCATCGGCACAAACACGGAAAGCCGCGCCTGTCTGATCGCAACGGACGCGACAGACAGGCGACGGCGGAAAGGAAGATCCTGGCAGAAGCCACGGCGAAACGCCGGGGCCTAGGATTCCCAGGCGGTCTTCGTCTTGATGCGGGCAGCCTTGCCGCGCAGGGCGCGCAGGTAGTACAGGCGGCTGCGACGCACCTTGCCCTGGGACACCACTTCCACCCGCTCGATAAACGGCGAATGCATGGGGAACACGCGCTCGACGCCGACGCCGTCGGACACCTTGCGCACGGTGAAGGTGGAGTTGACGCCGCCCTTGCGAAGCCGCAGCACCGCGCCCTGGAAGACCTGGATGCGTTCCTTTTCACCCTCGATGATGCGCAGGTGCACCTTGACGGTGTCGCCGGGGCGAAATGCCGGCATGTCCAGACGCATCTGTTCGCGTTCAATCTGCTCGATCACGGTCATGACGCTTTCTCCTCGATAAAGCCGCCGGCGTAGCACGCCCCACGGCCTTGGAATGTCTGTTGTCGCTGCCGGCCCGCCCTACAGGGCGTCGCCCAGCAGCCTGTCGGTGAGGATGCCGGCCGCAGCCCGCACCGAAAGATGGTTGTAATCCGAAAAAGGCCGAAGCGGCGGCAACACCCCGTCGGCCCGGGCCAGCACTTCCTCGGCCAGCCCATGTCCGGTGCCAAGCACCACGAGCACCGGCCGCTTCGCGATCAATTCCCGCGCCGCCGCAAAGGACAGCGTGGCCGGCCCCTTGGCGCTGGTGGCGACCAGGGCCGCCGGCCGGCCATGGTCGGCCGAAACAGCCGCCAGAGCCGCATCCAGCCCTTCGTGCAAACGCACCAGGGACAAGGCCTCGGTCCGGTCCGGGTTGGCCCGCAGGCCGGGACCGTCCCGCCAATGGTCCACGATGCGGCCGGCCAGGGTGAGCTGGTCCCGAAGCGGGGACACCACTTCGAACCCGCCCAGACCGTAGGTACGGGAGACGCGCGCTATATCGTGGACGTCGAGATTTGTCAAAGACACTGTGCCGACTTTCCCGTCCTTGAGGACCACGGGACCGTGCACGAGCCCGATATGCATGTTGCGACCGGGCCGGGTCCGGGGCTGGGCGCGCAGAAAAGCCGCGTCGGCCGGAGAAATCGCCGTGGCGTCGAAAAGATCAGGCCGCACGGCCAGCGTGGCGCCAAGAGCCTGCTCGCGCCTCCAGGCGGCAATGGCCGCGTGGTGGCCGGACAGCAGCTGCGGCGGCACGGGCAGCCCCTCGAACACCTCGGGCCGGGTGTAGTGGGGATATTCGAGCAGACCCGAGGCAAAGCTCTCCTCGTCGGCCGAGGCGTCCTTGCCCATGAACCCGGGCAGCAGCCGGGCCACGGCCTCGATCAGGCAGGCGGCGGCGGATTCGCCGCCGGAAAGCACGAAATCGCCGACCGACACGGGCGTGATGGGGAACAGATCGAAGATCCGGGCGTCGATGCCCTCGTACCGGCCGCACAGCAGCGTCAGGGCCTCTTCCCCGGCCAGTTCGGCCGCGAACTGCTGGGTCAGCGGCCGGCCGGCCGGCGAGAGCATGAGCATCCGGCCGGGCCGGGGCAGCGAACGCAGGGCGGAGACCAGCGTCGGCAGGCCCATGACCATGCCCGGACCGCCGCCGTAAGGCCGGTCGTCCACGGTATGATGCCGGTCCGTGGCGAAATCGCGGGGATTGATGCGGTCAACGGCCACCACGCCCGCCTCCACCGCTTTGGCCATCAGGCCGCAGGACAGGAAGGAATCGAAAAATTCCGGGAACAGCGTCAGTATCGAAAAATGCATGGCGTGCAGGCCTCCCGGCAGGTCCAGGGCCGGCCCTGGCGGGATCGGGAATGCGGTCCCGGCAGGGGACGGGGACGCAGCCCCGCCCTATTCTTCCTCGGTCTGGTACAGTTCGAGCAGGCCGGGCGGCGGATCAATGACCACGATCCGGGCATCGAGGTCGATGTCCGGGACGAGTGCATCGGCAGCGGGAAACAGGATTTCCCGGCCCGCGGCATCGCGGATGACCCAGAGTTCGGCTCCGCCGGAATCGCGGACCTCCTCAAGGACCCCGAGGTCGGGATCGCCCGGGGCGCTGGTCACCAGACGCACGCGAAGTCCCAGCAGTTCGTGAAGGAAGACCTCGTCGGGCTCCGGCGGGGCGAGTTCGGACTCGGGCAGGCAGACGGCCAGCCCGCGCAGGGTTTCGGCGGCATTGCGGTCCGGCACGCCCTCGAAGGCGACGAGGATGCGGTCCTTGTGCGGCCGGGCGGCGCGCACGACATAGTCCCTGCCGCGTCCGGGGGCGTCCGGCGGCGACAGGCGCAGCCGGGCTCCCCGGGCGAAGTAGGAAGGGGAGTCGGCCTGGCTGTCGACGACGAGCTCCCCCCGGATACCGTGGGGGCGCGTCACGCCCCCCACGACGATGTATTTGACTGCGGCCATTTGAGCCTTTGCGGATTGCGGCGCGGGCCGTTCGCGCCGGTCGGATTATTCGAGGATTTCCAGGACGGAGCGCTTGCGGGCCTTGGTCGAGGCCGCGCCGAGGATGGTGCGCATGGCCCGGGCGGTCCGGCCCTGTTTGCCGATGACCTTGCCGAGGTCTTCCTTGGCCACCTTGAGTTCGATGACCGAGGTCTGCTCGCCCTCTATCTCCGACACATGCACCTGGTCCGGATTATCCACCAATGCTCTGGCCATATACTCGATCAAGTCCTTCAACATACGCACCTCCTGAGGTAACCGTAAGAGCAAGCGAAGGACTTCCGCCTCCGTTTCCGTGTTTCCCCCGGGCCGCACCCGGGAGAGCGAAGCGGCGACATCATGGTTTTTCCGGCCCGGACCTCTTCTTCAAGCACTTCCTCGCCGGACCTAGACGCCAGCCTTCTGCAGCAGGGCGCGCACGGTATCCGTGGGCTTGGCGCCGCGCTCAAGCCAGAACCGCACTTTTTCACTATCCACTTTTATTTCCGCCGGGTCAACCATGGGGTTGTAGTAGCCCAGGTATTCCAGAGCCCGGCCGTCGCGGCGGGTCTGGGAGTCCATGGCGACGATGCGGTAAAACGGGCGCTTCTTGCAACCCATGCGGGTCAGTCGCAGTTTCATAGCCATAACGTGTTCCCCCTTGCTGGTGGACGATTGATGTTGTGGAAGCCCCGCCGGCCCGTTGCGGGCTAGCGCTTTTTCCGTTTTTTCCGTTGTTCCTTCTTCTTCTTGGCAGCGGCCCTGGCCGCTTTCGATCCGCCCCCGGCAGGCGCGCCGGGCATGGCAGGCATGCCGTCCATGCCCCCCAGGCCGGGCGGCATCCCGGGCATGCCGCCCATGCCGCCCATACCGGGAGGCAGGCCGGGCATCTTCATGCCGGGCGGCATTTTGGGCATCGACGGCATGCCCTTGCCACCCATCATGCGCTGCATCATCTTTTGCATCTGGGCGAAATTTTTAAGCAACTGGCTCACTTCCAGCACCGTGACGCCCGAACCGCGGGCAATGCGCTCCCGGCGGCTGGTGTTGATGAGCTTGGGCGTTTCCCGCTCGGCCTTGGTCATGGAATTGATGATGGCCTCGACCCGGGCCATCTCCTTTTCCGGCATCTGGACTTCGCCGAGCTGCTTTCTGATCTGGGACATGCCGGGAATGAGCTTGAGCAGGCCCTCAAGGGAGCCGAGCTTTTTCACCCGGCGCATCTGGGTGCGGAAATCCTCCAGCGTGAACTGCGCCTTGCGCAGCTTGCGCTCCATGGCGGCCGCCTCTTCGGCGTCCACGTCGGTCTGGGCCTTTTCAATGAGCGTGAGGATGTCGCCCATGCCGAGGATGCGCGAGGCGGCCCGGTCAGGGTAGAACATCTCCAGGTCGGAAACCTTCTCCCCCGTGCCCACGAACTTGATGGCCCTGCCCGTGACCTGGCGCACGGACAGGGCCGCGCCGCCGCGGGCGTCGCCGTCCATCTTGGTGAGCACCACGCCCGTGACGTCCAGGCGCTCGTTGAAGGCGGCGGCCACGGTGACGGCGTCCTGGCCGGTCATGGCGTCGGCCACGAACAGGATTTCCCCGGGCGAGGTCCTGGCCTTGATGGCCGAGAGCTCGTCCATGAGCGTCCCGTCGATGTGCAGCCGGCCGGCGGTATCGAGCAGCACCACGTCGTGGCCGGTGCGCCGGGCCTCTTCCAGGGCGGCGGCGCAGATGTCCACCGGATTCTGGTCCGGGGTGGACGGATAGGCCGCGATGTCGAGCTGGGTGGCCAGCTTGTGGAGCTGGTCGATGGCCGCCGGGCGGTAGACGTCGGCCGGGACGAGATAGGGCCTGCGTTTGAATTCGCGACGCAGCTTCAGCGCCAGCTTGGCGCAGGTGGTGGTCTTGCCCGAGCCCTGGAGCCCCACGACCATGATGACGGCCGGCGTGGCCGACAGGTCGAGTTCCTGGGCCTGTCCGCCCAGCAGCTCGATCATCTCGTCGTGGACGATCTTGACCACCTGCTGGCCGGGGGTCAGGCTTTTGAGGACGTCCTGGCCCATGGCCCGCTCGCGGACCCGTTCGACGAAATCTTTGACGACCTTGAAGTTGACGTCGGCCTCGAGCAGGGCCAGACGCACTTCGCGCAGTGCGGCCTGGACGTTTTCCTCGGTCAGGCGGGCGTGGCCCCTGATCTTGCGAAAAACGTCGTCGAGTCTGTCTGTAAGGCTGTCGAACATGATCCTGGGCTACCTCGGTATAGGGCAAAGTTTGACTTCATACCCGGCCGGCGTCAAAGCGTCAAGAGTTCGCTTCTCAAACGACCGGCTCGATCGGAGCCGACCGGCCGCCCGGCCGAAGGCACTGGCGTAACGGCGCCCCGTCAGGAGATTTGGACTTTAAGACCGGGGTCCGTTTCCACAGACTCCACGATGGCGTTGTACCTGGGAAAAAGCCTTTCGATCTCCTGCTTGCGCCGGCCGCCGTCAAAGCGGGACCACTCATGCGGGTTCGTCGCGACGAACTGTTCGGCTTCGACGACGTCAATGCGCGCCTCAACTTTCATGCTGCTTCATGGCGTTCCGCGAGCAGTCTGGACAACAGATGTTTGGCAAGATACGCAGCGACAGGCACGGCCACGGCATCGCCCATGGCCCGATATGCGTCGGTTTCGCTGCCAGGCAGCTTAAACCGACGCGGAGCCCCCATAAGACGCGCCGCCTCGGCTGCGGCCAAGAGACGCGTTTTCCACTGCGCCCCCTGGCGAACAAGCAGAAGCTGACGGCTGCTGCCGCCGGCCGGCGTGCGCAGGCAGCCGGCCACGTCGTCGAAACGCAACTCCAAGACTTGCCGGCCGTTGCGGATGCGCCGGTAGCCGGGAACGAAGTCCAGCCCGCATGCCTCCAACCGTTGTCGGTGCGCTTCAGGGACAAGGGCGAGATTCTTCTGGCTGGTCGCCGCGTCGTGGCAGGGAAGCGCACGGTCCACGACGTCCGACAACAAAGACGGTCGGGAACGCGGCTCGGGCATCCGCCACCAGACAAAGTCCGGCATCGTCCGGGCGACGCGCACGACGGCCGCCGGATGCAGCCAGTTCGGCCCATCCCCGACAAGGGAGGACGCAATGGGCGCCTGCGTATCCACGCCGACGACAAAAACCCGAGGCCGGGATTGCGGAACAAAGCGCACGGCGTCAAGCACCATGGCCCCTGCCCTGTAGCCGCGCCTGACCAAAGCTTCGTGCAATTCCCTGTAATGCCGGCCATCATGCGCCGACAGCAGGCCGACGACGTTTTCCGCCGCCACCACAGGCGGCTTTGCCGCCATGCCGTCCATGATGCGAAGCCATTCCCAGACAAGGCCGCTGCGGCTGGCCCGAATGCCCTTGGCAGCCCCGGCCAGCGACAAGTCCTGGCAGGGAAAACTCGCCCACGACAAGGCCGCAGCGGGCACGCCGCCACCGCGGATGTCCGCAACGGAGCCCAGAACAAAAGGCTTTTCCGGATGGTTGGCTCGAAAGACAGCGGCCTTTTTGCCGCAGACGTCGTTGGCCCAGACCAGATCGAACCAGTCGGCCAGGGCATGACTGACCAGGCCGCTGCCTGCGAAAAAGTCCAGAAAGGCCGGTTTCGCCGGCCTCGCGCGTACCGCTTTTTCGCTAAAAAGAACGGCCGCTGCGGCCTGACCGGCGGCAACGTTCATCGTGACGCAACCGGATTGCGGATCGCCCCCGCGAGGGCGTCAAAAGCGTGTTCAAGGGTTCGCAACTCGCACTCCCAGACAATGATCACACGCCAGCCCATCTGCTCCAACGCTGCCTTGTTGGCGGCATCCCTGGCCACGGTACGCTGGAATTTCCGCTCCCAATATGCCGTGTTGGACGCCGGCATGGAGGCGCGTTTGCAGCCGGCATGGCGATGCCAGAAACAGCCGTGGACGAAAATAATCGTCTTGTAGCGCGGCAGGACGATGTCCGGCCTCCCCGGCAGGTCGGCCCGATGCAGCCTGAACCGGAAGCCGCGTCGAAACAAAAGGCTGCGCAACGCTTTCTCGGGCCGCGTGTCGCGCCCTTTGACCCTGGCCATTATGCCGCTGCGTTGCGCTGCGCTCACTGTATCCATGCCGGTTCAACATACCGCGCTGTCCCGCCCCTGCCAAGGGCGCCGGCGATCCGGCGGACGACGGCGGACAGCCGGGAGAACGAAAAAGGCCCCGTCCGGTTTCGGACGGGGCCTTGGCGTCGATTGGGCGCCGGCAGTCGTACGACTACCAGCTGTTGCGGGAACGGTCGCCGCCGTAGCCGCCCGAACGGGGCTGGCGCTCCTGGGCCTCGTTGACGCGAAGGTCACGACCGCCGAAGGCCTTGCCGTTGAGGGCTTCCATGGCATCCTCGGCGCCTTCCGCCATCTCGACGAAACCGAAACCGCGCAGGCGGCCGGTCTCGCGGTCAACGATGAGGCTGACCGACTGCACTTCGCCGTATGCGGCGAACAGGTCGCGGATTTCATCTTCATTGGTGGAAAACGGAAGATTGCCAACATAAAGTTTCTTGGACATCTGCAAAGCTCCAGGCTGTTATTTCGGCCTCATCCTTCAAGTCGTCGGGAGCTCGGCAAATGCGAAGAGCCTCGGAGACGGTACAAAAGACTGAGCCGGATTCGGATGGCCTGCATTATTCCCCGCCCCCACCGCTGTCAACCGGTATTTTGCACGATAGCGCCGCCCAAAGTCCCGACCAGTCTTCGGTCTGAAGCGTCCGGGTGTCGCGCAGCACCACCTGCCGGCCGAGCCCCTGCGCATGCCCGGCCGCATCAAAGGCCCCGTAGTGGCGCAGCAGTATCGAAAACGCCTCCTGCTGGGCCTGCGCCGGCAACGGCAGCATATCCCCGGGCCGGTGCTCCATGGGGTTTTCCCCGGTCCGGCAACTGCGGCCAAGCATCACGAACTCGCGGCAGGCCATGGGCCGCAACGGATAGACACTGCACGCCCCGGCCACCAGGAATGGACAGACGCCCATCCCGGGCCGACGCAGACTGCGCACCAACTCCCAGCGCGCTTTCTCCGGCAACCGCTCCATAGCGAACCACTTAAGTCCCAATATTTCAAGGGTCGAGGCCGGGATGCTCTGGATGCGGCAACAGGTGGCGCAGCCCGGGCGGCAGGCGATCTGCCGGCCGCTGGCGGCGACGGCCCGGCCTATGCCGGCATCAAGCACGGCATAGGCGTCAAGCAGCGAGGCCAGCCAGGGCAGACGGGCCTCGGCCTCGGGATAACGGACACGGTGCGACTGGGACACGGCAAGCTCCAAAGCGACGACGTGCCCCGGTCTACCACGGTTACGGCCAGACGTCTCCTGCCGCGGGAAATCCCGGCCGCCGGCGTCTACCGGCCGTTGGCCCGGGCAAAGCCTGCCTCGGCCCGGTTGATGACCGCCTCGTCCACGCAAAAGGCCAGCCGGAAATGGCCCGGCAGGCCGAAGCCGCGGCCCGGCACGGCCAGCACGCGTTCGGCCGCCAGCCTCTCGACGAAGGCCACCTCGTCGGGGTCCGGGGATTTCGGAAAAAAGTAGAAGGCCCCGCGCGGCAGAAAGAAGTCGTACCCGGCGCGCGTCAGCACCCCGGCCATGGCCGCCCGGCGGCGTTCGTAGACGCTGCGGTCCACGCTGTGGCCAAGGGCGCGCAAAAGCAGCGACTGCCCCACGGCCGGGGCATTGACGAAACCCAGAATCCGGTTGGCGAAGACCATGCCGGCCACAAGGCGCTCCCGCTGCGGCATGTCCGGCGAAACCACGACATAGCCGACACGCTCGCCCGGCAGCGACAGATTTTTGGAAAACGAGCCGATGACCAGGGAATACGGATACAGCGGCAGCACCGAGGGCACCTCGATGCCGTCATAAGCCAGAAAGCGGTAGGGCTCGTCGGCCAGCAGATAGATCGGACGCTCCCGGCCCCGGCCGGCCCGGGTGAGCATGGCGGCCAGTTCCATGAGGGTTTCCCGGCTGTAGACCTGCCCGGTGGGGTTATTTGGCGAGTTGATCATCACCACCCTGGTGCGGGGGGTGATGGCCGCCTCCATGGCCGCGATATCGAGATCGAAGGTATCCGGTTTGGTCGGCACGGGGCGCAGCGCCCCGCCGTGGTTGGCGGCGTAGAAGCTGTATTCCACAAAATAGGGCGAGGGGCAGAGGACCTCGTCGCCGGGGGTGAGCACGGCCCGGAAAAAAACGTTGATGCCGCCGGCCGCGCCGCAGGTCAGCAGCAGATCGTCCGGAGCGATGGGCGCCCCCTGCTCCCTGGCCAGATGTTCGGCCAGGGCGGCGCGCACCTCGGGATAGCCGGGGTTGGGCATGTAGCCGAGGGCGAAGGGGCGGTCGATCTGCCCGGCCAGCTCGGCCAGACACTCGCCCACCACGGCCGGCGGCGGCAGGTCGGGGTTGCCCAGCGAAAAATCGCACACCGCGTCCTCGCCGAATTGCTTTTTCAGTTCCAGGCCATGTTCGAAGATCTTGCGAATCCAGGCCCCGCCCGACAGATACTGTTCCATTTGCTCGGTGACCAGCTTCACGGCCAACCCTCCCAAACATAAAAAATGTAATCCCCGACCTTCGCACCAAAGCCGAACTGTTGCAATATGGTAACGGATTTGCCGCCGTTGCCGGGGATAAACGGCATTCCCTCCATAAAAAGGATTCCCTCCCCGTCTCTTTTGTTCTATGCTCCCGGCCTCGCGGCGATTCCGGCCGTCAATCCCTTCATAAAGAGTATCCCTATGACCGAGGCGAAAAAGCCTGAGATCTTAGCCCCCGCGGGCGATCCGTATTCGTTTATGGCGGCCGTGGCCGCCGGCGCCGACGCCGTCTATGCCGGGCTCAAGCATTTCTCCGCGCGCATGCTGGCCCGCAACTTTTCCATCGCCGAACTGGCCGCCCTGGCCGAGATGGCCCGGGGCAGGGGCGTGCGCACCTATGTCGCCGTCAACACCCTCATGAAGCCCGACGAGGCGGACAAGGCCGGCCGGCTCATCATGCGCCTGGCCACCGACGTCGGCCCGGACGCGCTGATCGTCCAGGACCTCGGCGTTGCCGCCGTGGCCCGGCAGGCCGGGTTCAAGGGCGAACTGCACCTGTCCACCCTGGCCAACGTCTCGAGCCCCACGGGGCTTGCCGTCATGCCCTCCCTGGGCATTTCCCGGGTGGTGCTGCCGCGGGAGCTTTCCATCGACGAGATGCGCGAGATGGCCGAGGCCGCGCCCGAAGGGCTGTCGCTGGAAGCCTTCGTCCACGGCGCGCTGTGCTACAACGTCTCGGGGCGTTGCTACTGGAGCAGCTTCCTTGGCGGCAAATCCGGGCTTCGCGGCCGCTGCGTCCAGCCCTGCCGGCGGGTCTACGACCACCGGGGCCAGAAGGGGCGGTATTTCTCCTGCCAGGACTTAAGCCTCGACGTGCTGACCAAGGCGCTTTTGACCATCCCGGAAATCACGGCCTGGAAGATCGAGGGCCGCAAGAAAGGCCCCCACTACGTCTACCACACCGTGGCCGCCTACAGGCTTTTGCGCGACACCCCGGACGACGCCTCGGCCAAGAAAATGGCCGCCAGCTACCTGGAGCAGGCCTTCGGCCGGGCCGGCACCAACTACAATTTCCTGCCCCAGCGCCCCAAGAACCCCGTCGACACCAAGGAGCGCACCGGCTCGGGCATGCCGGCCGGCAAGCTCACGCGCGGCATCAAAAGCGGCCAGTGGAACCTGTCGGCCCGGGTGGGGCTTTTGCCCGGCGACCTGCTGCGGGTGGGCTTCGAGGACGAACCCGGCCACCGCATCGTCAAGGTGACCCGCAGCGTGCCCAAGGGCGGCCGGCTGACCCTGACCTTCACCGACGGGGTCAAACCCGAATCCGGCGTGCCGGTCTTTCTCATCGACCGCCGCGAACCGGCGCTCATGGAAAAGCTGCGCCCCCTGGAAGCAGCCATGGGCCAGATTTCGGAACATGAGCCCAAGCCGGTGGAATTTACCGCCAAACTGCCCAAACCCAAAAAGTTCGGCCGGTTCGACCCGCTGTTTATCAGCGTGTGGCGCCACCCGGACATGCGCAAGGAAAAGGGCGCATTCGGCGTGTGGGTCTCCACCAAGCGGGCCCACAACCTGCCCCTTGGCCGGGCCGGATCGGTCTGGTGGTGGCTGCCGCCGGTCATCTGGCCGGACGAGGAAAGCGAGTTTGTGAGCCTTATTGCCGCCATCGTCTCGCGCGGCGGCAAGAAATTCGTGCTCGGCGCGCCGTGGCAGACCGGCCTGTTCCCGGCCGGGGCCAAGGGCCTGGAATTCTGGGCCGGACCGTTTTGCAACATCGCCAACCCGGTGGCCCTGGGCGAACTGGCCAGACTGGGCTTTTCCGGCGCGGTGGTCTCGCCGGAGCTTTCCGGCGAGGATCTGCTGGCCCTGCCGGGCCTGTCCCCCCTGCCGCTCGGCATCGTCTCCAAGGGCGCGTGGCCGCTGGGGCTTTCCCGGGTGCTCTCGGGCGAGGTCAAGACCTGCCTGCCGGTGGTCAGCCCCAAGGAAGAAGGCCTGTGGGCCGTCAAATACGATCGCACCTATTGGCTTTACGCCAACTGGGAAATCGATCTATACAAACACGGCGAGGCCCTGGCCAAGGCCGGGTACGCCATGTTCATCGATATGCGCGAGCCCCTGCCCAGGGACATGCCGCGCCGGGAACGCACCAGCCATTTCAACTGGGAAGTAGGATTGCTGTAATAGTATGGCCAGGCCGGGAAAGCTCTACATCGCCATGGTGGGCCTCCCGGCCATGGGCAAATCCACGGTTGCCTCCAAGATCAAGGAGAACCTGGAAAAAGACGACATCAGGGTCGGCATCTTCAACAACGGCGACGTGCGCCGCCGGATGATCCCCGGCAACACGTCCCATGCCGGCTTCTACGACCCGGAAAACGCCCAGGCGGCCGGCCTTCGCGAACGCATCGCCGCGGTCAGCATCGCCGAGGCCAAGGCCTTTCTCTCGGCCGAGGGCCAGATCGCCATCCTCGACGCCACCAACGTCTCCCGCAAGCGCCGGGAGACGTTGCAGGCCAGCCTGCCCAACCACCCGATCCTTTTTGTCGAGTGCATCAACGACGACCCCGAACTGCTCGCCCTGTCCGTCATCCGCAAGACAAGGCTGCCGGAATTTGCCCATCTCGACCAGGACGAGGCCAAAAAGAGCTTCATCACCCGCATCGGCTACTACCGCCACATCTACGATCCGCCCGACGAGGTGCGAAACCTCGTGCGCCTGGACACGCTCAACAACCGCATCATCGCCGAACGCGTCAACAGCGAGCTGCCCTTTTACGGCCGCATCCGCGACCTGCTCATGTCCGACTGGATCAAGAATCTTTTTCTCGTGCGCCACGCCGAGAGCGAATACAACCTGCGAAACCGCATCGGCGGCAATTCCGGGCTGACGGAAAAGGGACGCGGCATGGCCTGGGCGCTGTCGCGCCACTTCATCGGCACCCCGCTGCCCTACGTGTTCACCAGCACGCTGACGCGGACCCTGGAGATGGCCGAACCGCTGCTGGCCACCCGCAAGGGCCAGACCACCCACTATGCCTTCAAGGAATTCGACGAGATCGAGGTGGGCGAGTGCGACGGGCTGACCTATCCCGAGATCGAACGGACGCGGCCGGCGCTTTTCGCCGCGCGCAGCCGCAACAAGTACAATTTCGTCTACCCGGGCGGCGAAGGCTACGCCACCATGGCCGGCCGGGTCTACCGGGGCGTCAAAAAGGCCATCTACCTCAGCGGCAATTCCGAATACATCATGATTATCGGCCATCAGGCCGTCAACCGCATGATCCTGTCGGATTTCCTCTTCCGCCGGGCCGAGGACGTGCCCTACATTTTCATCCCCCAGGACAAGTATTTCCACATCGTCTCCACCCAGACGAAAAAGCTCTTTGAATTGCGAAAGTTCTAGCCGCCTTCGGCCGACGCTGGCAGGCTCGGCCGCGCCTTCGATAAAGGCTGTATTTCCAGCACATTAAATAAAGTTCACAGCCTTGACGTTCTCCCGGCTTTCCACTAGCAGGGCAGCATATGCCTCAACGGCCCGACATCCCGCGCCGCGACCGACAGGGCCTCGCCCGGCTGCGCCGCCTGCCTGCACGAACCTTCCGCACGCCGGGAAACGGCGCGGACGCCCCGCCGGCCCCGGCCCGGGCATGCAGCCGGCGGCATCGCGCCGCCGCAGCCGCCGCCTCCCGGGCGGCATCAGCCCCCGACACGCCCTATGCCCGCTAGCCCGGCCGAGACCTCCCTCGTCTTTTTCTCCTTTTCCGTGGTCGCCCTGTACGGCCCGGCGGTCCTTTTGACCCTGGCGGCCGGGGCCTTTTTCCTGCGCCGCCGCACGCGCCTTGAACGGCGGCAGGAAAAGCACCGGCGCATCCGGGAGGCCATCGCCCGGCGCGCCCTGGACAAGCGCCGGCGCATGGCGCTAAAAACCCAGCGCCAAAACATCCGCGAACTGGCCCGGCTCGTCCGCGCCCAGCTCGAAGAGCAAAAGCTCAGGATGAAGCCCTATCTGCACCAGCGGGCTTCGGCCTTTATCGAACGGGCCGTGACCGGCGTCGATTTCGACCGGCTCTATGCCCTGCACGCCCTTTTTTCCCAAACACACGACGAGCAACACGTTTCCCCGGCCTTGGAAACGTTTTTCGCCGAGGAGAGGTAGGCATGTCGCTCCCTGAAAACATCGGGAAGTTCGTTTCCAAACTGTGCTACACCATAAAGACCGAGGCGGCCGTCTGGCAAAAGACCCATCAGCCCGACATCGACCGGCTGCGCGAGGAAAGGCTCGTTGCGGACAAGGAACTGCGGCAGCGTCTGGAACTGATGGAAATCCGCTTTCAGGAGGAATGCAAACGGGCCCGCATGGAAGAGGAGCGCCAGACCGAGCATTTCGGGGAATTCCTGGCCAGCATCGACGAGATGAAGGCCAACATGCTCGAATACTACGGGACCATGCCGCGCCCCATTGCGCTTATGATCCACCACCACGCGGCCGAACTGCTCAAGGAGGCCTGGCACAGCCCCGACGCCAGGGAACGGCTGCAAAAGCAGACGCGCTTTACCAACCTCATGCTGACCATCACCGAGGACCTTTCGGATCTGACCGCCGGGGGCGCGCAAAAGGCCCTGCCGGAAAAGACCATCGCCTTTATCCAGAACAAGCTGGAATAGCCGGCCGGCGCGTCCGGGCGGCCGCCGGCGACAGGCCGCAGCGCCTCCGGCGACAGGCCGCAGCGCCTCCGGCGGCCGGGAGGGGATCATCCCCTCCCGGACCCTCCCGGACGGAAAGGCAGGACAAGGGCCGGAAGTGTTCACGGAACAGCTAGGCCAGATCTCTTCACGGTGTTCTTCCGCGCCCATCCGCCGTCCCTTCCCACCCTTTGACCCCCTTTATCCAGGGGGTCCGGGGGGAATGATTCCCCCCGGCCGCCGGAGGCATCCTTCGGGTTCCCGGGCGGCCCGGGCCTGTTCGCGTTCCTCGGTCAGGCAGCGGATGCCCTCGCCTTTGCGGAGGGGCACGAAGCAGAGGTTGTCGCTGGCGCAGGCCGAGGGGGCCGTATCGCCGGACAGCCAGCGGTTCACGAGCCCCGGTTCGCGCACCAGCGGCCGGGACAGGGCCACCATGTCGGCCGTGCCCGAGGCGACGAGGTCCTCGGCGGTTTCCAGGCTGCGGATGCCGCCGACAAGGATGATGGGAATGGCCACCCCGGCCTGGCGCAGGTTGCGCGCCGCCTCGCGGTACCAGGCCTCGCCCCCGGGAATGGCGATCCTGCCGGGCCGCACGGGCGAAAGCCGGCCGGAATCCAACGTGCCGCCGGAAAGCTCCACCGCATCGACCCCGGCCGCCTCCAGCCAGGACGCCACCTGCGCGCTTTCGGCGGCGGTCATGCCGCCCTCAATGAAATCCTCGGAATTGATCTTGACCAGCACCGGAAAATCCCGGTCCACCCGGCCCCGGATGGCCCCCACGACTTCGAGCAGCAGCCGGGCCCGGTTTTGCAGCGACCCGCCGTAGGCCCCGGCCCGGCGGTTGGTGCGCGACGACAGGAACTGGCTCAGGCCATAGCCGTGGGCGGCGTGGATCTGCACGCCGTCGGCCCCGGCCTCGCGACAGATGGCGGCAGCCGTGCCGAAGGCCGCCTCCACGCGGGCCAGATCCTCGGCGGCCATGGCCAGACACGGCGGCGCGTCCGGCCCCTCGGAGGCGGACGGCCCCACGGCCGGTTCGCCGGAAAGCTGCGGATCGGCCCGGCAGCCGGCATGGGCCAACTGGACCACGAATCGCCCGCCATAGGCATGCACGGCCCGGGACAGCCGGGCGATCCCGGCCTCGGCCGCCGGGAGATGGACGCCGAGTTGGCCGATGCCGGCCTGTCCGCGTTTTTCCACATAGGCATGGCCCGAGATGACCAGCCCCACCCCGCCGGCGGCCAGGGCGGCCAGGGTCGCTTCCAGCCGGTCCGTGACGGCCCCGTCGGGCGTGGCCATGCCCTCGGCCGTGGCCGAACGGACAAAACGGTTTTTCACCCGCAGGCCGTTTATGAGAATCGGATCAAAGACGCGCATGGTTCAGGCCGCCTCGAAACGGCCGAGAAATCGCTCCAGATCGTTGGGATCGCCGTCCTGGTAGTCTTCCGGATACAGGAGCGCCCCCATGAAAAATATGCTTTCCAGGGACAGGGCCATGCCGGCGCGGCGGGCAAAATCCTCCAGCCCGGCCACGAAAGCGGCCGCGCCCTCGGCGTCCTCCCCGCCCGCAAGATCGGCAGCCTCCTCCGGCAGGGCCTCAAGCACCAGACACTTCCGGGTCAGATCGGCACGGTGCGCCGCCGTGTCGCCACTATCATGCAGCGCCCGCGAAGCCGACGCTTCCAGCTCCCGCACGCGCCGGGCCGCGTCCAGGGCCAGATCCAAGGCCGCCTTGGGAATCCTGCGCTTTGCCATTGCTCCTCCCGCTGTCGCTGTCGGCGCGAAAAATCCCCGCCGCCGGCGGCAATTTACCAAACCCCGGCCCCAAGGCCAAGCAATGCCTCGACCGGATGCCAAACGTCACCCGGCCATTCCTCCTTCCGCCTTCCCGTCCCTGCGCCGGCCCAAGTCCGGCACATCAAATTTTCCCAGTTATTCAAACTATATATAGTCTGTTGCGAAGCGTCCCCCGCCGCCATGCGGCGCCGGACAGCCGGGACAGGCCGGGGTGAGCCGCCACGCCGGCCAGGGTGACAAAAATGGACGACGCCAGGCCCTTCGCCCAAAACGCCAACCGGGAAGCAAAATTCGCCTGTACCCACGACAGCGGTGTTTTCCACCCGTGTCAGGAGCGGCGTGAACCCGCCGCAGGAACCCCGTATTTTCTGAGAATCCTTGACGAAACGCCGACCACGCGCTATCCGTTTTGTGAAAAATAAGACAAACTCACATGACCACATCCCAACGCCCTGCCCCAGGGCTTCCCCAACTGCCGGAAGCCGACGGGAGCGCCCACGCCCTGGCCGGCGTGCGGCGCGGCCTGCTGTCGCGGCTGTGTTTCGACCGGGGCGACTACGCCCTGCTGCGCATCGTCAACGACGTGCTTTCCCGGCAGGCCTCGACGAGCCTCAAACGCCTGCTCGCTCCCTACATGCACCCCCACGGCATCAAGGAGATGGCCGCCCCCAAAGGGCTTCGCATCGCCTATGCCGTCATCCATCTGCTGGGGTCGCTCGAAGCGGGCATGGCCGGGGATCGGCTCACGGCCCTGCGCTCCCTTCGCGACGAGGTGATGGCCGCGGCCGAATCGGGGCTGGAGAAAAACACGGCCCGGGTGCTGCTGCAAATCATGAAGGAACTGGTGCGCTCCCGGGACAATCCCCGCCGCCAGCTGGAGCTGGCCCACGACTTCCGCTCGGCCGTGTCGGGCCGGCCCCGGGTGGTGCGAAAACTCCTGCGCGAATACCATCTGCTGGAGATGCCCGAGGAATGGAACCAGCTCGCCTTTGACGATCATGTCCACGATGCCAACACCAAGGGGCGCAAATCCCCCACCCACCTCATCATGGACGCCTGGATCAAGGGCATCCGCCGCCTCACCGTCATCCACTACCATTTCGTGCGCCAGGAGACCGCCTCGGAACTGCTGGAAGCGGCGGCCATCATGGACATGGCCGTGGATATCGGCATCGAGTGCCTGGCCCGCCACGACGGCAGGCTGGTCAAGATCGTGTGGACGCCGCGCGGCCTGTCGCAGCCGTCGGATTTTGCCGAGTTTCTCAAGCACCCGGGCGTGGGGGAATTCATGCGCCAGGGATTTGACCTGTCGCTTCGCGAGCAACGCTACGTCCTGAATCTGCTGGCGGCCTTCAACGCCCGCCACCGCCAGACCATAAACACGCTCTACGGACTGGACCTTGCGCCGCTTGACGCCGAGGAGTTCCTGGCCTTCGTGGGGTCCGGCCAGGCCAGCCGGCTCCATCTGGCCCGGTTCATCCACGACAACCTGCGTCCCCATCTGGACGAGCGGGCCGCGGAAAACCTCGAGGTCGCCGGGGACGACAGCCGTGCCTGCGCCATCCTGGCCGAACGCGACGCCCTGGACACCGAGGCCCTGCTCGACGCCTATCTCTCCGTCGAGGCCAATCCGGACATCCTGCCGCCCGAACAGTCCCCGCCCGGCGACATCCTGCCCGAGCGCCTGTCCATTTCCCCGGCCGAGCTTGTGGCCCGGATATCGGGCCTGCATGTCAAAAACCGGCTCACCCTGGTCACGGCCGAAATGGACATCGAGGCCGTGCTGCTGGTCCTTTTCGCCTGCAGGGGGGCGATCACCAACTGCGACGTCTTCAACCTGCGCGTGTTCGAGACCAGCGGCCGCGACTGCGGCGACGCGCTGGCGCTGCTCTCCATCCTCAACGCCGGCAATGTGGTGGCGCTTAAACGCCTGATCGGCCACGTGGCCGACAACCTGGAAACGGGCGGCGGCGATGCGGCCACTGCGGCCCGGATACGCGCCCTGCGCCAGGACGTGGCCCTGCTGGCCGCCGCCTACCGCAAAAAACCCCTGGAAGCGCGCATCGGCACGGATTCCACCGGCCAGTCCACCCGCTGCCACGGCATGGGCCTCGTGGTGGCCGACACCCTGCCGGCCAGATCCCGCGCGCATCTGGCCAGACGCGAAAAGCGCCCGGGCGACAGCCTGCGCCGGGCCATTCCCGTCGGCGTCACGGTCACGCCCAGGATCAACACCGTTCCTGACGAATTTTCTTCGGAACTGGCCACGCGCCTGTTCCGCTTCCTGCGCGGCCTGCCCGGGCTGCGGCTGGCCGGCTACCGCTATGCCCTGGAATGGCGGGGACGGCGCTACTACAAGGCCACGCCGGACACGGCCAACATCCACACCCTGGGCGGCATCCAGCCCAAGGCCAGCCAGCGCCACATGGCCCGCATCGCCGCGGCCCGGCGGCCGCTCAAGGCGTCCTGGCGCCATCTCGGCGGAACGCTCAAAAACATGCTGAAAATCGGCCTGGGATTTGCCGTGGCCGCCGTCTCGTTTGCCTCGGTCAATTCCTGGTGGGTGCTGGCCTGGCTCGGGCCGTTCATCTGGTTCGGCATCACCGGCCTTCGCAACATCATCCAGGCCGTGCTCGGCTGCGGCGGCCTGCGCCGCAGTCCGCTGCTGACCTGGAGGGACTACGTGAGCTTCGACCGCATGGCCGATTCGCTCATGTACACGGGTTTTTCGGTGCCTCTTCTGGACGTCCTGGTCAAGACCGTCATCCTCGGCGGCCTCGGCATCACCACCTCGACCGATCCGCTGGCCCTTTTCGCGGCCATGGCCCTGGCCAACGGCATCTATCTGGCCAGCCACAACCTGTTTCGGGGACTGCCCAAATCCGCCGCCGCCGGCAATATGTTCCGCTCGGTGCTTTCCATTCCCCTGGCCCTCGGCCTCAACCAGGGCCTTGCCCTGGCGTTGGCCCAGGCCGGCGTGGCCGCCCCGGAAGCCGCCCTGCAGCCCTTTGCCGCCATCGTCTCCAAGTTCGCCTCGGACTGCGTGGCCGCCGTCATCGAGGGACTGGCCGATCAGGCCAAATACGTGCGCATGCGGTTTCGGGATTACCGGGAAAAGTTCAAGCAGCTCTACGACACCTATTCCCTGCTGGAACTGCTCTACCCCAGCGAGGACGTGGCCAAACTGCTGGAGACGCCCAAGGAGTTCATTTCGAGCCTGGGGTCGCAAAAGCAGGACCTGGACAAGATCGTTATCGTCAATGCCCTGGATTTCCTCTATTTCTGGATGTACCAGCCCCGGGCGCGCACGGTCCTGGCCCGGGCCGTCCGGTCCATGTCCCTGGAGGAGCGGCGGGTGTTTCTGCTGTCGCAGTATGTGCTGCTGCGGGAGAAGGAGATCAGCCGTCTGTTCATCGACGGTCTGGTGGGAAGAAAATTCGCGCCGGCCCTGTCGTTTTATTTAAGCCACGCCCGCCGCTACCTGGACGAACTCCAGGAACTGGCCCGCCGCTACCCGCCGGCCGAGGCGCTCAGCCTCGAAAACGCGCTGCTTGGCCGGGAAAGCGGCCTTGGCGGCCCGTAGAAACCGCCCCCGCCCTCGCCAAAAACCGCACCGCCCTCCCGTCGTCGGTCGCCCGGCAAGGCCCGGCGACGGGAAGGCCGACACGGCGGCTTACGCCGAAGTCGCAGCCAAAGCGGTCCGCGGTCCGCCCGGCAATACGGCATCTCCCAACAGGCGGCCGGCCGCACAACCGAAACGGGACAACCGGCCTGCCGTGTCTTGTCGTCGGCGCAAGGCTTCCGGTAACACCCGGCAGGGAGATATTTTTCTCCGTCCCCAAACGGCAACGCGCGCCCTGCCCGAAACCGGGCAGGCAGCGCGCGTTGGCGAAATAGGCGATGTTCTCAGAACATCTGCTTGAGCAGATCCTCGCCCTTGCCAAGGGGCGCATCGGGATCGGTGAAAAAGGCCTTTTCCTGCTCCTCGTCCATGATGGCGAACGAGCCGCGCTCGGTGCCTTCCTTGAAGGCCATGGGCACCCCGTCCACCGTGCCCATGACGATGCCGGGCGGGCGGGCGAAGTCTTCGGGGGGATAGTCGTTTTCCACGACCTTGCGGTAGCCAAGCCAGATGGGCAGGGCGGCCCGGCCGCCGGTTTCGCCCTTGCCCATGGGCTTGGGCTGGTCGAACCCGACATAGCAGCCGGTCAGCAGATACGGCGAAAACCCCATGAACCAGGCATCCTGGAAATCGTTGGTGGTGCCGGTCTTGCCGGCCAGGGGCCGCCCCAGCGCCTTGGCCGCCGTGGCCGTGCCGGCCCGCACCACTTCCTTGAGCAGGCAGTCCATGACATAGGCCGTCTGGGGACTCAGGACCTGCCTGACCTCGGGCTTGTTGACCCAGAGTTCCTCGCCCCAGGGACTTTTGACGTCGAGCACGAAACGCGGGTTGATGATGGAGCCGTCCCGGGCAAAAGCGGAATAGGCCCGGACCATGTCCAGAAGGTTGACGGCCACGGCCCCCAGGCTGACCGGCAGATAGGGCACGAATTCGCCGCGAAGCCCCAGTTCCTGGGCCCGCTCCACGATCTTCTTCATGCCGACCTGCTGGGCCACCCGCACGGTCACCAGATTTTTGGATTTGGACAGGGCGGAACGGATGGTCATCGGTCCGCCGTAGTCGCCCTCGTAGTTGCCCGGGGACCAGACCTGGCCGCTCCAGGGATCGCGGTAGGAAAACGGGCCGTCCACCACCACCGTGGCCGGGGTCATGCCGTTGTCCATGGCCACGGAATAGACAATGGGCTTAAACGACGAACCGGGTTGGCGAAAGGACTGGGTGGCCCGGTTGAACTGGCTTTTTTCAAACGAGAAGCCGCCGACGCAGGCCATCACGTCGCCCGTGCGCGGGTCCATGGACACGATGGCCCCCTCGATATGGGGCTCAAGCTGCATGGCCAGCTTCCAGGTCGGACGGCCCGGCTTGGCCGCGACAGGTTTTTCCGGCTCCGCCTTGCCTTTGCGGGCGGGTTTGGCCGGCGCGGCGACGGCCTCGTCGGGCTTTTCGGCCCCGGGCTTCTCCGGCTCGGCCAGAATCGAGGCCCAGACCAGATCGCCCTGCTCCACCTTGCCCTTGGCAAAACTCATTTCCTCGGCCGGAATGAAGCCGTACTTGTCGCCGAAACGCACCAGCGCCCCCTGGGGCGTGACGTCCTGGACCAGGGCCTTGACCCAGCGGCCGGGGGTCAGCAGCGAGGACGGCACATTGCTGCGCTCGAAAAATTCCTGATATTTGTCCTTGTCGAGCTTTTCCAGGGCCGGCTTGTAGCCGCGCCGCTTCTCCGAGGCGACAAGCCCCTCGCGCAGCGACCGCTCGGCCGCTTCCTGGTGCTTGAGGTCGACGGCCGTATGGACGTGCAGGCCGCCGTTATACACCTGATCCTCGCCGAAACGATCGATAAGCTCCCGGCGCACTTCCTCCAGGTAAAACGGGGCCACCTCCCAGGAGGGATCGGGCATGCTTTTAAAAACCAGCGGTTCGGCCACGGCCGCGTCGTGCTGCTCCTGGGTGATCCAGCCCTGGACCAGCATGCGGCCGAGCACGTAGCGCTGGCGGTTCTTGGCCGCCTCGAAATCGCGAAACGGACTGTAGCGGCTGGGGGCCTGGGGCAGGCCGGCCAGAATGGCCGCCTGGGCGATGGTCAGATCGGCCACGTGGACGCCGAAATAGGTGCGCGCCGCCGCTTCCACGCCATAGGCCCGGGAGCCGAGATAGATCTGGTTGAGATAGATGGTGAGGATTTCGTCCTTGGTCAGGTACTTCTCCAGGCGGTAGGCCAGGATGGCTTCCTTGATCTTGCGCTTGTAGCTTTTTTCCGAAGAGAGCAGCAGGCGCTTGATGATCTGCTGGGTGATGGTGGAGCCGCCCTGCTTGATGCCGCCGCGCTGGAGGTTCTTGATCATGGCCCGGACAATGGCCGAGATGTCCACGCCCTCGTGCTGGTAAAAGGTGGAGTCCTCGGCGGCCAGAAAGGCCCGGGGCAGAAACTCCGGCATTTCCGACAGGGTGACCAGGAACCGCTTTTCGGAATAGAGGTAGCCGAGCACCTTGTTGTCGCGGGTGTAGATGGTGGTGACCAGCGGCGGCCGGTAGTCGGTGATCTTGCGGAAACTCGGCAGATCGCTCGAAGCCCAGTAATACAGGCCGATCAGGCCGGCCCCGCCCGATATCGCGCCGACGAAAAGCAGGATGACCAGAATGATGACGAATTTTTTCACGTACCAAATCTCGCTGGAGAGGGAGTGACGAAGGGCATGCCTTCTTTTGGGGGGAGCCCCCAGGCCAGACGCAGCCTGCCGTGCAGGTCGCGCACAAAGGCCTCGGAGCAGTCAAGAAGTTCCATCATCCCGGGGACGCTGCGGCCCTGCCGGGAGATCCGGCAACCGGGGATGGCGAACCCCGTCACCCGGCCGCCGGATATCCACAAAGGGAAGAGGCGGCAATAATACGGCCGCGCCGACCTTGGCAAGCAGCAACCGTCGGGGCGCAGGAACACGCAATTGCCGGCAGCGTCGCACGACAGGCGCAGATGCCGGCCCGTATCCGGGAAAAGCGCCTCCAGGATGTCGCGCTCCCGGGGAAAAAGCTTGCGCATGTTGGCCCGGAAGGCCCCGGAATTGGCTTCCGGCGTGAACGCCCCGCGCGTGAGCCCCACGTGTTCGACAATGCGGTGCCGCTCCATCTCGGAGATGGGGAAGCAGTGTTCCTCCTGCCCCGGGCTCACGGAGCAGCAGGTCGGCCCGGCGGCGGCGCAGCTCCGGCAGATGGCGACGGCAAGCGGCAGGGGCATCCCCCCCGGCCCATGTTCGGCGTTCACGGCGACCTCCGGTCTGCCGGGACCGCCAGGGCGCACGCCCCCGTCCGCCCGGCACAGGCGCAGATATAATACCGCCGCAAGCGTCCGTAAAGGGCCGGGCGTCCCGGGAGATACCCCGTCCGAGGGTCTTCTGTTTACAAGAGCGCCTCCGGCGGCCGGGAGGGGATCATCCCCTCCCGGACCCTCCCGGACGGAAAGACAGAGCAAGGGCCGGCTCTGGCGTCCATTCGCCGTCCCTTCCCACCCTTTGCCCCCCCTTTATCCAGGGAGTCCGGGGGCGTTCACGGAACAGCCAAGACAGCTCTCTTCGCGGTGTTCTTCCGCGCCCATCCGCCGTCCCTTCCCGCCCTTTCACTCCCAACTATCCAGGGGGTCCGGGGGGAATGATTCCCCCCGGCCGCCGGAGGCATCCTTTCCTTTCCCCCGTTCCCTTTGCGTCAATCGCAATTGGGAACAGGCATTAGCCTGCAAGTTTCTCCAGGGCGCGCTCGGTCAGGGCGAGGCGGCCTTCCACGTCTTTGAGCAGATCCAGATTGATCAGCTCGCGCACCATGGGCTGTACCTGGGAGAAGTGGCGGACAAGCGCCCGGCTGATGTCTTCCTCGGTGGCCGGGGGATCGCACACGGCGAGCACGTCCCGGGCTGTCTGGGTCAGCGATCCGTCGGGCTTTATCGCTGCCATGCTTTCGTCGGCGTCATACATATCGCGCGTCATGGCATCTCCTTTTTGCAAAAGTACCAATCCGGACAGGACGCGCCGGCGAGTCCGGCGCGTTCGGCCGCCATGGCCTGGGTGCGCGGCGGCGGGACCAGCACGGGCTCGCCGGGTTTCCAACCGGCGGGCGTGGCCACGCCGTGGGCGTCGGTGGCCCGCAGCGCCGCGACAAGGCGCACTATCTCATGGACATTCCGGCCCGTGGTCATGGGATAGGCCATGTAGGCCCGGACAATCTGCCGGTCGTCGATGACGCAGACCACGCGGGCCGGCTCCGTGGGCGATTCGGCCGGCATGACCATGCCGTAGCGGCGGGCCATGGTCCCGGTGGTGTCCGCGACAAGGGGAAAGTCGACGGACACGGCGAACTTCGTTTCCAGGGAGCGTACCCAGGCGATGTGGGAAAAGATGGAATCGACCGACAGGCCGAGCAATTCGCAGCCAAGCTCACGCAGCCTGCCGCGAACGCCGGCAAAGGCGATCAACTCCGTGGCGCAGACGGGGGTAAAATCCGCCGGATGGGAAAAAAGCACCAGCCAGCTGCCGCGAAAATCCTCCAGACGCAACATCCCCTGGGTGGTTTCAGCCTCGAAATCCGGGGCCGCCTCGCCGATGCGGGGCGGACTCGGAAGGTCGGCGGAGTCGGTCATGACGTCTCCTTGTCGGCCGGGAGTCACATACCCGGCACGGCTTTCGACAACCTGTTATCCCCGGTTCGCATCCCGGCGTCAAGCCGGTCGGTCCGATACCACAGCCTCCGGGTCGGCAATCCCGTCTCCCTGCCGCAACAGGGCCGGGATTCCGGCGGCTCGGCCAACATGATAGAACTCTTATACTTTTCAGTAAAGCACACAATCCCCCGGGCAAGGGCGTCAATGCAGGGGGCACAGGTCGTCGGCCAGCCGGTGCATGAGCGCCGCCTTGATCTCCGCCGCGTGTTCCAGGTCCTCGATGCGCCGGCCGTCCGCGCCGCGCACGTAAAACACGTCGCGCACCCGGCCGGACGGGGTCATGACCTTGGCCAGATGCGTTTCCAGGCGCAGTTCGTACAGGGTGCGGGCGATGTCGTAGAGCAGCCCCACCCGGTCGTCGCAGGACACGTCGATGACGGTGTAGAGATCCGAGGCCCGGTTATCGAGCACCACCACCGGCGGCGATTTGGGGCCGGCCGGCTCCTGACGGGTCATCAGGGAGGCCCGTTTCCGGGCCAGCCGGTAGGCCAGAAACAGCTTGCCGCCAAGGGTGTAGCGGATGGCCCGGGCCACGCGGGCGAACACCTCGTCGGCATAGAGCAGGTCCGGGGGATTGCCGGTGCGCAGCGACAAGATGATGACGCCGTCGTCCCAGGCGAACACGTCGGCATCGCGGATCGACAGGTCGTGCAGGGCCAAAACGCCGGACACCGCCGGAAACAGCGCCCGGACATGCCGGCCGGCCACGGTGACGGCGAATCCGTCGCCGCCGGGCAGGGCCGCGTGGGCCAGGGCCACCACATCCGTCCCGCCCCGGCCGCCCGCCCGCATGCGGCGGTCTTCGGCCTCGGCCGCGTCCAGGGTGGCGATCAGCTCCAGATGGTCAAGGATGGTCTCGGCGTCCTGGGTCACCAGATACCGCGGCGGCATGGCGAGCAGGGCCTGCTCCAGGGCTTCCGGCGTGAACCGCCCCCGGGCCAGCTCCCGCAGATGATCGCGGGTGGCCACCATGACCCGGGCGTCGGAGGCGTCGAAAAGCCGGCCCTGTTCAATGGCCCGGCGGACCTTGTCGTAGAGTTCGAGGACCAGGGACTCCTTCCAGCCGGTCCAGGCCTGGGGGCCTGTGGCCAGCCCGTCGCAGCGGGCCGCCAGGGCCAGCATGTCGAGCATCTCCACGGTGGTCACCCGGCCGGCCACCCGGGCGACCAGATCCCGGTCGGCCAGATCGCGGCCCGTGGCCGTTTCGGGCAACAGCAGATGCTCGCGCACCAGGGCCGCCGCCATGTGCCTCGCCTCGGGCGAGGCCGACAGACGGGCCAGCATGGTCTCGGCGATTTCCGCGCCCTTCTCGGCATGGCCGCCGCCCAGGCCCTTGCCGATGTCGTGCAAAAGCAGGCCCCAAAAGGCCAGTTCGGGACGCGGCAGGGCGTTTAGCAGACGCTTCCAACGGCTGTCCCCGCCGCTGCGGATTTCGGCCAGAAGGCGCACGGCCTCCAGGCTGTGCCGGCCCACCGGATGCACGTGGTAGATGTCGAAGGCCACAATATCCTCGACCCGGGCGAATTCCGGCAGCACCGCCCGCAAAATTCCGGTGGACATGACGGCGTCCATGGCCGCGCCGGAGACGTCGGCCAGCATGACCTCGCCCAGGCTGTCGTAGATCTGGCGGCCCGTGCGCGGCGAAACCCCGGCCAGCCGGCCCAGGGGGCCGGCCATGGCCCGCAGCCGGCGCAAGGTCTCGTGGGAAGGCGGCGCGGCCTCGCGGGCGCAGGCCGCAAGCAGATCGAAGACCGCCTCCATGGCTGCCGCGTCGGACAGCCCCGGGGCAAACCGCAAGCCTTCCGGGGCCCGCTGCACCCCGGCCGCCACGGCAACCGCCGGAGCGGACAGGTCAAGCGCCCCCACCGCCCCGGCCAGCAGCGGCCAGGCCGACAGGCGCAGGGCCTTGATATCGGCCATGCGGCGCAGCAGTTCCGACAGAAACCGTTCCACGGCCTTGCGATCGCCGCGCGGCCCATAGCCCATGGCCTCGGCCAGCCGTTCCTGGAATTCAAAATAGAGCTTGTCGTTTTTGCGCCCGCAAAGCCGGTGCAGATGCATCCGGGCCGTCAGGACGAACCGGGCGTCCTCGTCCAGGGCGGCCAGTTCCTGGGCCAGCAGCTTTTCGTCGCGGTCGCGGCAGGGGTCCAGGCCCATGAGCCAACGCACCTGCTGGGCGTCGCGCAGTCCGCCCAGGCCGTTTTTCAGGTTGGGTTCGAGCATGCCGCCGGCGTCGCCATGGCTGCGGCCGCGCTCGGCGTTGCCCCTGGCCAGCCAGTCGGCAAACGCCGCCGCCCGGGCGGGAAAGGTCGCGGCGGCCAGACGCCCGCGCAGCCCCTCGACCACGGCCGCGTCCCCGGCCAGAAAACGCAGATCGAGCAATGAGGCCAGCACCTGCATGTCCGCGCCGGCCAGTTCGACGCATTCCGCAACGGTGCGCACGCCGTGGCCAAGCTCCACGCCCAGGTCCCACAAAGGAAAAAAGAGGAACCGGGCCAACTCCGGGGCATCGGCCGGGGCCTGGCCGGCAAAGAGCGCCAGGACATCGATGTCCGAGGCCGGACACAGTTCGCGCCGGCCGTAGCCCCCTACCGCCGCCAGGGCGAACGCGGCCGGCGCAGCGCCGGCGCAGCGGTATTCGGCCAGCCGTTCGCGAAAATACCGGTCATACACGTCGGACAGGGCGGCCACATAGGCGGCGTCCACCTGTCCGGCGGCCAGGGCCGCGTCGAGAAAGGCCCGGCCCTCCACGAGCATGGCCGCGCTTGGCGGCCGATCGGTTGCAGAATGCATATGCACCAGACTCCCCTGCCCTGCCCACCCCCGGCCTGGCCGGCCGGCGGACAGCCTTCCAGGCGCATCCCGAAGACGTTGCCGCCTTTGTCCCAAAACCGCCTGCACCGAAAAGAAACGGGGAGGAGGCCCAAACGGTCCTCCTCCCCGGTCATGTACGTCGCGCGTCCAGGCGGGGCAACCGCCCTGCGGGGCGGCTAGATGGCCGCGTTGCCGGTCTCGCCGGTGCGGATGCGGATGACTTCGTCGATGGAGGTGACGAAGATCTTGCCGTCGCCGACCTCGCCGGTCTGGGCCGCAGCCTGGATGGCCTTGATGACCTCGGCGGCCACGCCGTCCTCAACGACCAGTTCCATCTTGACCTTGGGCACGAAATCGACCTGGTACTCGGCTCCGCGGTAGACCTCGGTGTGGCCGCGCTGGCGGCCGAAGCCCTTGACCTCGGAGACGGTCATGCCCTTGATGCCGATGGAGGTCAGCTTTTCCTTGATTTCATCGAGCTTGTAGGGCCGGGTGATCACTTCGATTTTTTTCATGGCGCGCTCCTTCCCCTCGTTACAGCTGATAGCCGACTTCGCTGTGCTGGCTGACGTCGAGGCCCTTGTCCTCGTCCTCCTGGCTTACCCGAATACCGACCATCACGTCCACGACCTTGAACAGGATCAGCGACATGACGAAGCAGAAAGCCCAGGTGGCGACCACGGACACGAACTGTATCCACAGCTGGCCGGGGTTGCCGTAGAACAGACCGTCCGCGCCAAGCTCGTTGACGGTCTTGGTGGCGAAAAGGCCGGTGGCCAGGGCGCCGAAGGTGCCGCCAAGGCCGTGGATGCCGACAACATCCAGGGAGTCGTCGTACTTGAATACGCCCTTCATCAGCACGCCGCCGTAGCACAGCGCACCGGCAATCAGGCCCATGAGGATGGCCGGCATGGGTTCGACAAAGCCGGCGGCCGGGGTGATGGCCACGAGGCCGGCCACCGCGCCGGAAGCCATGCCGAGGGTGGTGGGCTTGCCGCGATGGAACCACTCCACCACGATCCAGCTCACGGCGGCGGCGGCGGCGGCGAGGTGGGTGGTCACGAAGGCCGAGGCGGCCAGACCGTTGGCAGCCAGGGCGCTGCCGGCGTTGAAGCCGAACCAGCCGAACCAGAGGATGCCCGCGCCAAGGATGGTCAGGGGCAGGTTGTGCGGGATAAAGGCCTGCTTGCCATGGCCGCGACGGCGGCCAAGGTAGAGGGCGGCCGCCAGGGCCGAAGCGCCGGAGCTCATGTGGACGACCGCGCCGCCGGCAAAGTCGAGGGCGCCCAACTTGGCCATCCAGCCGCCGCCCCAGACCCAGTGGGCCATGGGACAGTAGACCAGGATGAGCCACAGGCAGGTAAAGAGCAGAAAACCGGAAAACTTGATGCGCTCGGCAAAAGCGCCGGTGATCAGCGCCGGGGTGATGACCGCGAACATGCACTGGAAGATCATGAAGGCCAGATGCGGAATGTTGTCCACGCCTTCCTTGGCCGCCGCGCCGACGCCGCGCAGGAACATGAAGTCCAGATTGCCGATCAGTCCGCCGATGTCGCCGCCGAAAGCCAGACTGTAGCCGACAAGGGCCCAGAGAATGGAGACGGTGCCGAGCAGGATGTTGGAGTGCATGAGCGTGCCGAGAATGTTCTTGCCCCGGACCATGCCACCGTAAAACAGCGCCAGACCCGGGGTCATGAGCATGACCAGGGCCGCCGAAATGAGCACGAATGCGGTATCCGCCGCGTTCATGGTTTCCCCCTCTTCTAACGTTTTTGTAGACGATACCCCTACCGAGGCGGCATCGCGTCCAAGGGCCGGTTCTCCTGGCCAAACAGCTCTCCCCGCTTGACCAATCCGCCCCTCCGTCGATGCGGCCGACTCCCATTAACCAACCTTTGACATTTTTGCAACAGTCGACACCACCTCCTCCTGCCAAAATCCTGCCCTGTCCGTACTGGCAAAAACCCTGAAAAGGCCCTATGGATTGAGAGCATAAGGCGTATGCCCGGGAGGCCGTCATGCATGACAAAAATGCCACCATCCTCGTAGTGGAGGACGATGAGGACGTCCGCCGCGCCATCGCCCTGTGGTTGGGCGCATCGGGCTACAACATCCTGGAGGCCGACGACGGGCGGCAAGGGCTGGCCGCCATCCGGGCAAAACGTCCCGATGCCGTGCTGCTCGATCTGCGCCTGCCGCTGCTCGACGGCTTCGGGGTGCTCGCCGCCCTGGCCTCGGAAGGCGGCACGCCGCCGCCGGTCATCGTCATTTCCGGCCAGGACGAGATCGAGGGCGTGGCGCGGGCCTTTCGCCTCGGCGCCGTCGATTACCTGCAAAAACCCATTGTCAGCTTCGACCTGCTCAGCCACGCCCTGGCTGCGGTCCTGGAGCGCGAACACCTGTCGCGGGCCGTGCGTCTGGCCGAAACCCGCTACTTCAATCTGGTGCAGAACCTGCCGCTGCTGGTCTTCGTGCTCGACGCCGCCCTGGAACCGGCCTTTGTCAACAAATTCTGCCGCCCGCTGTTCGGGTTCAGCCGGACCGAGGCCCTGGCCACCCCGGGCTGGTTCGCCGCCCGCATCCACCCCGAAGACCGGGACCACGTCACGGATTGCCTCAAACGCGGCTTCGCCCCCCATGAACGGGCCCGCACCGTGGAGTCCCGGTTCCTCCACAAAAACGGCTCGACCATCCATGCCCTGCTGCGGGCGCTGCCCTCGGCCCGCACCGGAAACGGCGGGGAACCGGCCATGATCGAGGGTATTGTGGTCGATATCACAGATCGGGTGGAATTGGAGCGTTTTGTGGTGCAGGAGGAAAAACTCAAGACCCTCGGCGCCATCTCGGCCGAGGTGGCCCACGAGATCAGAAACCCCCTGTTCTCCATCGCCGGCTTCGCCCACAGGCTCCAGGCCCGCATGCCGGACAACCGCGAGGCGGGCATCATCCTGTCCGAGGCCCGCCGCCTGGAAGACATCCTCGACAAGATCAGCAATTATCTCCACCCGGTGGACCTGCGGCCGCGCCTGTGTTCGCTGGCCGCCATCGTCGGCGCGGCCCTGGACTTTCTGGCCCCGGAATTCGCCGCCCTCGGGGTCGAGGTCGTCTCCCTGCCGGCGGCCGGCCTGCCCGACCTGCAACTCGACCCGGACCTGCTCACCCAGGTGGTGACGAGCCTGGCCCGATTTGCGGCCAAGCGCCTGCCAACGGGCGGCCGGGCCCGGCTCTCCACCTCCCGCCATGCCCGCTTCGCCCATCTCGACGTGGTCTTTGCCCCGGCCCGGCCCATCGCCGACCCGGAAGTGCTGTTCCTGCCCTTCGAGGAAGGCGACGAACGGCTGGGGCTGCCCCTGGCCTACCGCATCGTCAAGAACATGGGCGGCTCCCTGACCTTTTCCGAGCACGGCGGCGAAGCGGCCTTCACCGTCCAGTTCCCCCTTGGCGCGCCCCATGACGCCCCGCCCGACGATCCGGACGATGCGGCCGATGACGACGGAGCGGAACCATGAGCCGGGAGGGCTGGCTTGACCGGCTGGCGGCCCTGCCCGTGCCGCCGCGGCCGATGGTGGTCGACGGCGGGGCCAACAAGGGCCATGTCGCGGCGCGCATTCTTGAAATCATGCCGGACGCCCGCATCGCCGCATTCGAGCCCCAGCCGCGACTGGCGCGAAAACTCGCCAAGCGGTTTGCCGGGGACGCCCGCCTGACGGTCCATGCCCTGGCCCTGGGCGAACGGGCCGACACCCTGCGCCTGTCCGTCATGAGCAGGCCGACCCTGTCGTCGCTTTTGCCGCCAACCGGCATCCATGACAAATACGCGGGCGAAACCCTCGACGTGACCGCGACCCTTGCCGTGCCCGTAGCGCGCCTGGACGCGGTCCTTGCCCACGCCGACGTCATCAAACTGGATCTGCAGGGGTTCGAACTGCCGGCGCTTCGCGGCGCTTCGGGCCTCCTTGCGGCGGTATCGGTGGTGGTGGCCGAAACGGCCCTCTACCCGTTGTACGACGGGCAGGCGCTGCTGCCGGCACTGGAAGCCTATCTGGCCGGATTCGGCCTTGGCCTGGACGGCGTCTACGACTGTTACCGCGACGCCACGGGGCGCATCGCGTCCGGGGATGCCGTGTTTGTCCGGCAACCTGGCGATCTTCTTAAATAACACTCTGCCTGAAATCGTTTGGGAGCATACGAAATGAATGACGAGGCACAAAAAGCGTTGCTGGCGATCTGCCTGATGGCCGCGTTTGCGGACGGCGCCAATGACGAGCGGGAACGCGACCAGATCAAGCACATTGCCGAGAGCCTTGCCCCCGGCGCGGGCATCGATCTTCCGGGACTCTATCAGGACGTCCTGTTCAAGCGGCGTTCGCTGGAGGATGCCGCAGCGGCCCTTGGCAGCCAGGAAGCCCGCCAGCTCGCCTACGAGATGGCCGTGTGCGTCTGCGACGCCGATGGCGGGCGCAGCGAGGCTGAACAGGGCTTCCTCGAACGGCTTCGCGTGGCCCTGGCCCTTGAGGCCGGACCGGCCCAGGCCTTTGCCCGGGAGGCGGCAGACATCGCCGACACGCCTTTGCAGCCCGGGCAACCGGCTGGCGACGCCGCCGCGCCGCAGGCGGAACCTGCGCCGGATTCGGAGGAGCTGGACAAGACCATCCTCAACTATGCGATTCTCAACGGAGCATTGGAGCTTCTGCCGGAGTCGCTGGCATCCATGGCCATCCTGCCGCTCCAGGTGAAGATGGTATACCGCATCGGCCAAGCCTACCATTACGAGCTGGACCGGGGCCACATCAAGGATTTTGCCGCCACGCTCGGCATCGGGCTGACAGGGCAATACGTGGAGCAGGTGGGACGCAAGCTGCTCGGCGGGCTGCTCAAGACGGTCGGCGGCAGCATGCTTGGCGGACTCGGCAGCGCGGCCACGGGATCGGCCTTCTCGTTTGCCGCCACCTACGCCCTGGGGCAGGTGGCCAAACAATACTACGCGGGCGGCCGCACCATCGACATGGGCCAACTCAAGGCGGTCTTCGCCTCGCTGCTGGAGCAGGGCAAAGGCCTGCAGACGCGCTATACCGGGGAAATCCAACAGAAAGCCCGCACTGTCGACGTCAGTCAGCTGGCCGGGCTTGTCCGACAGCAATAATCCGGGCCGACCCGCGGCCTGGGTTGGCGGGCCGGCGCAAGGTGGCCGCATCTGTGGGGAGGGTGCTGGCGGCGTTGTGGTGTTTTGGCGGAGCGTCGGGAAAAAAAAAGCCCTTCTGTTTTGATGCAGAAGGGCTTTTAAAAAAAGTCCTGGCGGCGACCTACTTTCCCACACAAGGATATGCAGTATCATCGGCGAAGGAGGGCTTGACTTCCGAGTTCGGAATGGGTTCGGGTATACCCCCTCCTCTGTGACCACCAGGACAAATATATAAGTTAAAATAAGGGATGGGATTCGTTGGTTGGCAAAAATCAAGCCGAACGGACTATTAGTACCGGTTTGCTGAGTACATTGCTGCACTTGCACATCCGGCCTATCAACCAGGTAGTCTACCTGGGTCCTTCAGGGAGACCTCGTCTTGAGGCAGGCTTCCCGCTTAGATGCTTTCAGCGGTTATCCTTTCCGAACATAGCTACCCTGCGATGCCGCTGGCGCGACAACAGGAACACCAGTGGTTCGTTCATCCCGGTCCTCTCGTACTAGGGACAACCCCTCTCAAGTCTCCAGCGCCCACGGAAGATAGGGACCAAACTGTCTCACGACGTTTTAAACCCAGCTCGCGTACCACTTTAATCGGCGAACAGCCGAACCCTTGGGACCTGCTCCAGCCCCAGGATGTGATGAGCCGACATCGAGGTGCCAAACCGCATCGTCGATATGAACTCTTGGATGCGATCAGCCTGTTATCCCCGGCGTACCTTTTATCCATTGAGCGATGGCCCTTCCATTCGGGACCACCGGATCACTAAGGCCCACTTTCGTGCCTGATCGAGATGTCTCTCTCACAGTCAAGCTCCCTTATGCCTTTGCACTCGACGGCTGGTTTCCAATCAGCCTGAGGGAACCTTTGCATGCCTCCGTTACTTTTTGGGAGGCGACCGCCCCAGTCAAACTACCCGCCAGACAATGTTCCCGAGCCGGATGACGGCGTCAGGTTAGAAGCTTAGACAATCGAGGGTGGTATTTCAAGGTTGGCTCCGCCGACGCTGGCGCGCCGGTTTCGCAGCCTCCCACCTATCCTACACACGATTGCCCAAGCTCCAATGTCAAGCTGTAGTAAAGGTGCACAGGGTCTTTCCGTCTTTCCGCGGGTAGACGGCATTTTCACCGCCACATCAATTTCACTGAGTCTCTGGTTGAGACAGCGTGGAGATCGTTACGCCATTCGTGCAGGTCGGAACTTACCCGACAAGGAATTTCGCTACCTTAGGACCGTTATAGTTACGGCCGCCGTTTACCGGGGCTTCGGTTTAGAGCTTCGCTTGCGCTGACTCCACCCCTTAACCTTCCGGCACCGGGCAGGCGTCAGTCCGTATACGTCGTCTTACGACTTCGCACAGACCTGTGTTTTTAGTAAACAGTCGCCACCACCATTTCTCTGCGACCTCCCGAGGCTTCTGCAGTAAATGCTTGACCAAAGGAGGCACCCCTTCTCCCGAAGTTACGGGGTCATTTTGCCGAGTTCCTTAACCAGAGTTCTCTCAAGCGCCTTGGGATACTCTCCCCGCCCACCTGAGTTGGTTTACGGTACGGTCTGCTCGTGCTAAACTTAGAAGCTTTTCTCGGCAGCATGGGATCAGTCACTTCAGTCGTGAGACACGGCATCACGTCTCGGCCTTAAAGGAGAGCGGATTTGCCTACCCTCCAAGCCTACACGCTTGCACCGGCACGTCCAACAGCCGGCTGACCTACCCTCCTGCGTCCCTCCATCGCACACGCGAACAGGTACAGGAATATTAACCTGTTTTCCATCAGCTACGCCTTTCGGCCTCGCCTTAGGGACCGACTCACCCTGGGAAGATTAACTTTACCCAGGAAACCTTGGGCTTACGGCGAACGGGTTTCACACCCGTTTTATCGTTACTTATGCCAGCATTATCACTTCCCGTTAGTCCAGCGGACTTTACAATCCGCCTTCATCCCGTCCGGGAACGCTCCCCTACCGCCCATCGTAAGATGGGCCCGTGGCTTCGGTGCCATGCTTAGCTCCGTTACATTTTCGGCGCAGGACCACTAGACCAGTGAGCTATTACGCTTTCTTTAAAGGATGGCTGCTTCTAAGCCAACCTCCTGGCTGTCAGAGCGGTCCCACTTCCTTTCCCACTGAGCATGGACTTGGGAACCTTAGCCGACGATCTGGGCTCTTACCCTTTTGACCCTGGACCTTCGCACCCAGAGTCTGACTCCCAGGCAATAAAAGAGCGGCATTCGGAGTTTGATAGGGTTTGGTAACCTGGTGGGGCCCCTAGCCCTTTCAGTGCTCTACCTCCGCTCTTCCTACCTGAGGCTATACCTCAATATATTTCGGGGAGAACCAGCTATCACCGAGTTTGATTGGCCTTTCACCCCTATCCACAAGTCATCCCAATGGTTTTCAGCCCATATGGGTTCGGTCCTCCACTCGGTTTTACCCGAGCTTCAACCTGCTCATGGATAGATCACCCGGTTTCGGGTCTTCCCCGCCGTACTATTCGCCCTATTCAGACTCGCTTTCGCTACGGCTCCGGCATTTTAGCCTTAACCTCGCACGACAGGGAAACTCGCTGGCTCATTATGCAAAAGGCACGCTCTCACCGGGCAAGCCCGGCTCGAACCGCTTGTAGGCAATCGGTTTCAGGTTCTCGTTTCACTCCCCTCACAGGGGTTCTTTTCACCTTTCCCTCACGGTACTGGTTCACTATCGGTCGCTAAGGAGTATTTAGCCTTGGAAGATGGTCCTCCCGGATTCCCACGAGATTTCACGTGTCTCGTGGTACTCAGGTACCTCCAGCGCCACGTTCGGTTTCAGGTACGGGGCTTTCACCCTCTATGGCGTGCCTTCCCAGACACTTCCCCTGCCTACTTGTGGATCACTTGATGGAGGCCCTACAACCCCGGGCGCACGGATGCGTCCGGTTTGGGCTCTTCCCATTTCGCTCGCCGCTACTTTGGGAATCTCGCTTGATTTCTTCTCCTGCGGGTACTGAGATGTTTCACTTCCCCGCGTTCGCCTCCCAAGACCTATGAATTCGGTCAAGGGATGACGGGACATGACTCCCGCCGGGTTTCCCCATTCGGAAACCACCGGATCAAAGCACGTTTGGCTGCTCCCCGGTGTGTATCGCCGCCTACCGCGTCCTTCATCGCCTCTTAGCGCCAAGGCATCCACCGATTGCCCTTAATTACTTGGCTTTTGCCAGAAAATCCCATCCCTTATTTAACTGTCAAAGATCAGTGCCGCGCTGGCTCAGTTCACTCCCACTTGTGGTGGAGGTGAACGGGTTCGAACCGATGGCCTCCTGCGTGCAAGGCAGGCGCTCTCCCAGCTGAGCTACACCCCCGGTAAGAGTGGTGGGCCTAGATGGACTTGAACCATCGACCTCACGCTTATCAGGCGTGCGCTCTAACCACCTGAGCTACAGGCCCATTGGCGCGGCTTGCAAG
>Ga0074193_1000934_pt1 | contig 41602 bp, 37 predicted proteins | sample EPASupsiteHSE605_FD_64523 | JGI IMG/M metagenome (GOLD analysis project Ga0074193, IMG submission 64523) | Bioremediated contaminated groundwater from EPA Superfund site, New Mexico - Sample HSE6-05 | ecosystem: Environmental > Aquatic > Deep subsurface > Groundwater > Contaminated ...
GAGCGGAGTGCACAGGAAACTTGCACGCTCCGTTCTGAGAGGGGCATCTGGAAAAGTGCTATTTTAGTGATAGCAACTCGCTGGGTGCCTACTCTACGCACGTACGGTTCCGTCTAGGAGTATGGGCAGAAACGCCCATATTTACTAAAGAATTTTTCTTTAAAAGGGAAGGGCGCATCTCCGGAAAAGTTTTCAGTTAGAAAAAATTCCGGAGAATATTGTCTTAATTTTGCGAGCTGTTCCAGGCTAACTCTTTTATGTTTGGCGACCCCATATTTTTTATAAGGACGACCAAAGATAAAGTAAAATAAGGCACCAAACAGCGGCAAGACGCCAAGAATCACTAACCAGATCATCGTTTTGGCAGGGTCCCTGTTCTCCAGAAAAATGACTGTGCCAAGAAAAACGATTTGTGTCAAAGTAATAAACAAAACGAGTCCGATTATTAGATTCACGCAAAATGCCCTCCCGCAAAGAATATTAATAAAAAGAATTTGTCTGATCTTGACTTGGAGTTTATTCTACCGGAGAGCGAGGGGTTTGTAAACGCTATAATTTTAGAAAGTTTATTTGTTAATAACAACACACAACCCGGATTTTTTAGGGGGAGCTATAAAAAAAGTGGCCTGTGCCACTAAAGGTGTTTGTCGATATATTCCTTCATCTCTAATACAGTATTGAATTTTAAGGAAGCAGCTATTATTTTAGCGGTACCTATGGCTACAGGATCTTTATCTTTGTGGCAGTCAAACTTACAAGTACGCCAAATACCGTCTCGGCCTATTCCCAAATATATAGTTGAGCCCTTTTCTGGTTTCATATTGAAATGTGAAAGAAGTTTGCGTATATCTCCCTGTCAGAATCGTATAGGCATTTTTACAAACCTAACTTTTTCTGTATTAAATCCCTATCTCCCTGACATCTTAGAAGTTTAAGCAAATATAGTTGTTTTTGGTCAGACTCAACTTTTGAAAACATATCTAGTTTCTCAACATAAATACTAAGGAATTCCAGAACGCTGTCAAGCAGATTATTGACAGCAGCTTCTAACGTAGGACCTTCACCATAAAGGTCAATTTCCGGGAGAGAAACAGTACGAATTCCAATTTCTTTATCAAACTCTATTTCTGGTTTTAAAAAAAAATGGGACAAAAGTTTATCAAGATAAGAAGTTTTAATATGTGATACCATTTCGTTCTCATTATTTGCGTTGAATGTTATTACTTCGATTCCTTTTAGTGCGATATTGTTAAGCTCAGAATAGTGCTTCTTTGTATCACGAATATTGAACTTAGGTATTGCTAATGACATTTTATTGACACCCTCTCCAGACTCCATGATAATCCTCACTTTCAAGTTTATTATAAGTAGTCATCGTAGTCAACGTAATCACTGTTCACGGTGACCTATTATAATCTATGTTGAAAAGTAAAGAACAATTCATAGGATGTTTTGAAAATCGGGGGCGCGCCACATTAATATATCGCTGGCGATAAGGGAATTCATAGCAGCCATGGCCTCAGCCAGCTGCAGGTCTTCCTTCGGATTATCAATAGTAATGGCAAAGGTTTTGCCCCCTGCGGTATTAAAGGTTAACCTGACTACCTTGTTCGTTGATAGGGCCATTTATTTCTGCCTCCTCCTAGCATAGATTTAGCTCCTAACCGTTATTTCTCAGTCAGTTCAAAGGTCTTCCGGTTGAGTACGTCCAGCACCGGATTCTGGGACAGGCCGAATAAAGCATAGGCCGCATCGTAAAGAGCCTGTTCCGAGGCGTCGAGCCTCAGGTAATTCAGGCTTTTTTGTTTCTTGATCGGAGCGCCCAGGGCGGTGAGTCCGGCCTGGTAGACGACGACCAGAGCCGAATTCAAAGGATTCGCTTGCACCGCCATTACACTCTCCTCCTTTCTCAGGATCGACAGACCGTCTGAAGCGAGGCTGTCTGTATAGTCTATGATTTGAGTTGTCCAATGGTGACACAAGCCTACTGCTTATCATAGATTTTTGGTTAGTGGACCCCCCCTGGAGGGCAGGGATAATCGGCCGGGCTTGTACCAAGAATCTTACGCGCGTAAGATTCTTGGTACAAGCCCAGGAGAAGGCTCTCACCCTTGCCGGGATAATCCCATAATGTCTGCTTTATCAATCATAATAATATCTGAATCCAAAAGAGTTTTTGCTGATGACATTCTTGGAAAACCATCAAAAAAAGATGCTTCTCCAAAAACTGTCTCCTTTTTATAAGTTATCAGAATTTTTTCTAAGCCATGAATTTACTGGACCGGTTATAGAGGCAATGTCAATGGATTCACGTATGACCTTATGCAATATGGCAGTTGAAGCTGGAGGCACTTGTGGAATATGCTACCCGGATAGGACCACCGTCGAATACCTCTGGGACTTCATTAAAGACGAATTTAACACAAAGGAAGACGCTTTGAAAGAATACTCAAAATGGATTTCGGATGCAGATGCTTCCTATGAAAAAGTATATGACTATGATGTTACGAATTTAGAACCAATGGTTACATTCGGCTTCAAACCGGACCAAGTAAAAACAGTCAATGAAATGTCCGGTACAAAAATCCATCGGGTTTATATAGGAAGTTGTACCAACGGTCGTATGGAAGATCTGAGAATGGCTGCAAGTATCCTTAAGGATAGAAAAATCAGTGATGACGTACGGGCGTTGAAACCTTATTTATTGGAGGATTTGTCTCTTGCGGGATTTAACGCTAAAGAAGATATTAAAGACAAAGCTGTGCTTGTAGCAAGAGCCAATTTTGGTTGTGGTTCTTCCAGAGAGCACGCTCCATGGGCATTAGAAGTCAATGGAATCAATGTGGTGATAGCTGAAAGCTTCGCCAGAATATTCAGACAGAACATGTACAACTGCGGCATGTTTGCAATCGAATTACCAAAGGATAAGATCGAATATCTTTTTGAGAACTACTCGGGGAAAGACACTTCAATAACCATCGACTCTGACAAAGGTAAGATTATTGTAACCTCATCAAACCAATCAGAAGAAATTGATTTAAAGAAGTGAAATAACAAGCCACCGTTCAAAGTGCAACGGTGGCTTGTTATATGGTTTGAGATCTTTACTGTGGAATATGAACGACTAAAAAAATTATAAAAATCGTTAATTGATCCCGTAGTATGAAAATAATATAATATGATTAGAATGTTACTACAAGGAGTTGATACCATGCAGATTAAACCGTCCGCAAGCATCCGGCAGAATTACAACGAAATCGCTGATTTATGCAGGTCTACAGGAGAACCTGTGTATCTTACGAAAAACGGCGAGGGTGATCTAGTGGTTATGGATATAGAGGCCTTTGTCCGCCGTGAGAAAATGCTAAAGTTGCGCGAAGAACTGCTGTCCATTGAGGAAGATCGTCTGACCGGACGCGCCGGAGTTACGCTTGATGAACTGGACAGCTATCTGGAAAGTATTATTGATGAGGTTGAACATGGAAAAAAAGCCTCAGTATAAGGTGATTGTTTCCGACCGCGCCCGTCAGATGCTGGCGGGTCATGTTCAGTTTCTGGCACAGAAAAGTCCTTCCACCGCCCGTAGGGCGAAAAATGATATGATGGACGCTATTCGCTCTATTTCTACAATGCCGGAACGATTTCCGTTCCTCACTGCCGAATTTATACCGCCCAATAAGTATCACAAGATGTTCGTAGAAAAATGGTATCTGATTCTGTATCAAATCAAGGATCAGACGGTGTACGTTGACTATATCGTAGATTGCAGACAGGATTACGGGTGGCTTATGCGATAACGGGAATTTTGGATCAACGAAAAGAGAGATTGTTGTTAGATAGCTTACAGAAAATATAAAAATTTTAGATTACTATTAATTGTTAACCAGTCTATAAGAATCCTTTTTCAATCTGGAAAAGATCGATTGACTTAATTCTGTTTAATATTGCCACGAAAAACTTCAATGATAAAGTTAACTATTCAACAGGCTATATTAATATTAAGGTGGAAAAATTATGGAAGATAATAAATGGCTTCCTTGGACTACGAATATGCTTGATGATGATTTGGTGAAAAAAGTTTTAGAGGTGTATAGAACAAAAGAATATCAAAAAGGGCAATTAATTTTTGAACAAGGGGAGGTAAGCGATAAAATCTATTTACTCCTTCATGGCAGAGTTGAAATTAATATGGTTAGTAAAGATGGTAAGAAAACTATTTTCTCGATCCATGAGCCGAAGTGTTTCCTTGGAGAATTAATCATGGATAATTCACTTCGGCTTACAACCGCCATTTGTTTAACAAACGTCATTGTAGCTGTCATGGATAGTTCTTTGAATTTAGGTTCGGATTATTATGAGAAGAAGTTATATCAGAATTTATTCTATTCAACAAGTCGTAAGTTGAAAATCCAAATTCAACAATTAAGCGAGCAAGTATTTGATGATGCGGAAGACCGTATAGAAAAGTTATTATTAGGGCTGTGCAAAAATTTTGGCAAAGAAGAATCCGGACAAATACAAGTGGACTTGCCTGTGACCCATCAAATGATTGCTGACTTGACAGGTTGCTCCAGACCAACGGTATCTCAGATAATCAGCAAATTATCCAAAAAAAATATGATAACTATGGAAAGGAACAAGATTATATTTAAAAAACATCCATAGCTATAGAAAAACAAGTGTACAAACGTCATAGAATGACCGAAGTTATTTGAATTTATAATTACCTTGAAAAAATCAAATATCTATAACGAGGATGAAAACCTCCTGCAAGAGTCTTTCAGACATAAAATGGGGATGTAACTAAACTTGTTTTCCAGTTTGTTACATCCCCACTTTATTCGATATTTCCCTATATACTAGAGGATTATTCACCACGTCAAGATGTACAATCCTCTTTTTTTGGGATAACGCACCACCAGCTCGAAAATTTCTCGAGTTTTGCTACAGCCCCATTTATGATTTAGCCAGCTAATAATTCAGGGAAAAACGATTTTTCTGAATTGTTAGCTGGCTTACATAATTAGTTTGCGGCAAGCTCTATAATTAGCACAAATTAATGAAAGGAGTGTTTTATATTGAGTGAACACAATGTTTTCAAAGAGAGAATCAGGTTTCCTATTCCAACGCGTGAATTGGAAAGGCGTTGGGGTCTTGTTAGGGAAGCCATGAAAGCCCAAGGCATCGACCTGCTGATTATGCAAAATGATAATCAATTTTTAGGGGGATATGTACGGTATTTTATTGATATTCCCGCTGAACATGCTTACCCTGTATCAGTACTGTTTCCGGTTGATGACGATATAACCACAATCTTTCATTCTTCGGCGACCAATCCTGCCCCCCCGGTTTGGTCTGCAAGAGGGGTTAAGACGAGGATCGGATCCCCGTATTTGCGTACTCTGCACTATACCAACGATTATGATGCTGTTGAAATGGTTAAAGTCATTAAAGCAAGAAACGATAAAACAGTTGGCATTGTTGGTATGGGACTTATTAATGCAGTGGCGTATCAATATTTGCAAGAAAATCTGCCGGGCATCAATTGGATTGATGCTTCCGATTTGGTAGATGAGATTAAGGCGGTAAAAAGCGAAGATGAACTGGCCTATGTCAGGGAGTCGATTAAAGTGCATGATGCATTTGCTTCTGCCATGCCTTCCATAATCCGTCCTGGTATTTATGAATATGAAATAAGAAGTGAAATCAAACGTTTATTGGAAAACATGGGCAGTGAAGAGCAGCTTATTATGCTTGGTTCATCTCCTCATGGGCTTCCAACCCCTCACCTGGATTCATTTTTCCATAACAGACAGCTTGGATCCGGTGATCAAATAATGGTCATGGTGGAAGCAAATGGTCCCGGAGGATTTTATGGAGAACTTGTCAGGACCTGGTGCCTGGGTGAGCCGTCTCAGGAACTACTCGATATATGGGAAATATCTAAAAAAATTCAACACTATGCGGCAAGCCTGTTAAAACCCGGGGCTAGCCCCTCAGCAATTATTAAGGATATTAACAATTTTATGACGAACCATGGGTATCCTCCGGAAGGCCGTTTATTTGGACACGGTCAGGGATATGACCTTGTTGAGCGTCCGGCATTTGTTCCGCTTGAGACCATGAAGCTGAAAGCAAATATGGTGGTAGCGCTCCATCCCATACTGGCAAATGATAAAGCATTTGCTTTCTGCTGTGATGATTATTTAATTACGGAAAATGGAGCGGAACGTCTATCAAAAACTCCACAAGAAATTATTATTCTCTGAGTTTTAAAAAATATAAAAGGAGGTCGGAAATTCTGACTACCGTTGCAGTTTTATATAAAGAAACTCCCCGTGTTCCCATGATCATAGAAGACCGTCATCTTGCCATGATCAGAGAAACAATCCCGGCTGCAGAGGTCATCCATGCTGAAACAGAAAAAGAGTTAATAGAAAAAAAGGTTAATGCCGACATTCTTTTGACCTGGGGACAATACAGCCCAATAGAGTATTGCAATTTTGCAAGCAAATTAAAATGGATTCATTCCCTGTCCTCCGGGGTTGACGGCTTAGTGAAACCCGGTATCACCAAATTGCCGGTCAGAATAAGTACCACCAAAGGAATCCACGGCTTGCCTATGGCAGATCATGTCATCGGGTATATTCTTTCCTTTTTAAGAGGCTTCCCGCTTCTTTATAGTCACCAGCAGAAGAAACTATGGCAAAAACCGACGAATCCAAAGCCTCAGGAGTCTTGCGGCAAGACTGTAGGCATCATTGGTCTGGGAGAAATCGGAAACGAAATCGCCCGGAAATGTAAAATGTTTGATATGAGAGTCGTGGGTGTAAAAAGAACCCCTAAGCCCATAGCGCATGTGGATGAAATCTATGGCTTGAACGAGGTAGATAAACTATTGCAGGAATCGGATTTTGTAGTAATTTTAGTTCCGCTGACTCCGGATACTGTGCATTTTATCAATGAAGAAAGATTACACATGATGAAGAAGACGGCTTATCTCATCAATGTAGGCCGGGGGCCTGTGGTTGATGAAAATGCTTTGATTAAAGTTTTGCAGGATGGAGCAATTGCCGGGGCTGCGCTTGATGCCACCGAGATTGAGCCACTTCCTCAAGACAGCCTGCTTTGGACCATGAACAATGTAATGATAACCCCTCATATGGCAGCAGATAGTCCGTTTTACATGGACAGGGCTTTTAAGGTATTTTGCGAAAACGTTACATTGTTTCTAAAAGGTGAAAAACTGCAATTTGAAGTGGATATGGCGACAAAATATTAGGCGGAAGAAGATTCAGGGGAAGGGAGGTATGCATTTACAGGAAAGGAATTGAAGACAGGCTTCATATACAAAGGAGTTAATAAAAAGAAGGAGGAAGGAATATGAATTTACCGGCTAATCAGCTAGAAAAAAGTAATTATTCAAAATGGGCTATCCTCATCTTCGCTATTGCCATTTACATTATCCTGGCCAGTTGGCCCACGCCAGAGGGGCTGTCTCCCCTTGCACAAAAATCTTTGGCTTTTATGGTTTCCGCAATTGTCATTTGGGTCTTTGAAGTGATTCCTCTCGGTATTTCCGCTCCCTTTCTTGTCATGCTTATGGGTTTCATAGGCATAGTCCCTGTCAAAGATGCTTTGGCTGGCTTAATGATTACGAGCAATATATTTATACTGGCAGCTTTCATTATCGCTATAGCGTTTATCGGTACCGGTTTTGGAAACAGAATTTCAGTGATGATGAGCGGAATCTTCGGATCAAGATCGGATAAAGTATTATTGAGCTTCATGTTGGCTACGGCAGTTATTTCAAGTGTATTAGTGGATATTCCCACGGCAATAATCTTTTCCGGAGTTGCTTATCCCCTCTTAAAGAAAAATGATTGTACCCCTGGCAAATCCAATTTTGGAAAATCAGTGATGATGGGTATCCCCATAGCCGCAGCCATAGGTGGAATTGGTACTCCTGCTGGCAGCGGGATTAACGTATTAGCCATTTCCCTGTTAAAAAACACGGCTAAAGTGGACATCAACTTTCTGCAATGGACAGTCATTGGTTTTCCGATGGCTATCCTGCTGACTCTAGCGGCCTGGTATATTTTGGTAAAAATGGTTCCGTCGGAGATAGAATATGTCAAAGGGCTGGAAGATGTGGCCCAGGCTCGTAAAGAGTTGGGTCCTTTATCAAGCAACGAAAAAAAGTTTATAGCAATCTTTGGGGTAACCATGGCTCTATGGCTTACGACAACCTGGACGCATCTCGATTTGGTTATGATCGGGATTACCACTGCGGCTGTGTTCTTTTTGCCGGGGGTAAATCTTGTAACCTGGGAAGAGGCAAAAGGGAAAATAGGCTGGGATGCAATACTTCTGGTTGGTGCGGCCAATAGTATTGGAATGGCTATCTTCAATCTTAAAGGCGCAGCATGGCTGGCCAATTCGGTTTTAGGCGGCGTGACAGGAGCGGGAGTGATTGCATTGCTCGCAGCCGTTGCTGCTTTTGGGATTTTCTCTCACTTGATAATTCCTGTAGCAACAGCTTTACTTGCGGTAGCTATCCCGGTACTAGCCGTTATGGCTACCAATATGGGTATCAATCCGGCACTCTTGGTAATTCCAATTGGATTTACCGCTTCATGCGTATTCCTGCTTCCTTTAGATCCTATCCCGCTTACAACATTCCATTATGGGTATTGGAAATTCTGGGATATGATGAAACCTGGTTTTTTTATCTCTCTCGTATGGATTGTCTTATGTGTAATCTTCATGTATGGAGCAAATGCCCTCGGTATTATTTAAGCGAGCTGACCGCCAAGTATTAATTGAACAAATTTAGGCGCTTATTTTCTTGTCTTAATGCTTGCATTATTAATATTAATATAATGAGACCGTCTTAAAAATAGGCGGTCTCATTATATAACTACAAAGAAACTTTGGCGGGATGAAAAACATAGTTATTTTATTAATGTTTAAATAAAGATTATAATCCGAAGGGCAAGGTGTTCATTAATGTTATTGGAACGGACTGATGAAGAAATACTGGAATGCTATTCTGAAGTTTTAGCGAATCTCAAAGATATGCTTAACGAAGATATTATGGTTCTCACTACCAGCAGAACTCATAGGATTCACTATTCTCCGGGTAAAAAGATGGTTGTGGACCTGAGTAAAGTTGGAAACGTTCTTTCGCGCGATGACCCTAAGCTGAAAGCAATGTCTACCGGAAAAATTATGTCTGCCGTAATTAATGAAGACTTTTTTGGCTTTCCTTTTCTAAGCATTAACTATCCAGTTCGAAATGCTAACGGAGAAGTCATAGGCTGTATAGCAATTGGAAGGAGTCTAGAGAGAGAACAAAAAGTGGAAGAAATATCTCAAGCCCTGGCGGCCGCCATGGAAGAGGTGAACGCCAGTTTGCAAGAGGTTGCAGGAGGTGCGCAGGGATTATCCTCCACCATCCATAAGGTAATTAAGTTGGTTGGTGAATCTTCCAATAAAATGCAGGAAATTAATAAAGTAATCAATGCTATTGACGATATCTCCACCCATTCCAATTTATTAGGACTAAATGCAGCCATTGAGGCTGCCCGTGCAGGGGAACAGGGAAAAGGATTTGCCGTGGTTGCTGAGGAGATGCGCAAACTCGCCACCCAAAGCAAAAATTCGGCAAAGATGGTCATCTTGATTCTTACCGAAATAAGAAGCTCAATTGAAGGAATTATTAGTGAGATTAACTGGGTAGGAAATATTGCCGAGAGCCAAGCCGCAGCTACTCAGGAAATTACGGCGGCTATTGAAGAAGTAAGCGAAAACTCTCAAACGCTTGTTGAGTACTCCAGAATAAAAGATCGGAACAAGGAGTCATTCTAACAAGCCGGTGAAGCACATTATAATGGCTGTGAGGATACTCTTTTTCAGCCCCGGTGCAAGACGCAAGGCGGGAGAAAGCAATCCGCAGCCCGAAATGATATCTGTGCCGAGAAGAATATAGAGAAAGCCGATGAGCACTTCCTGATATGCATTCATCGGCTTTTTAGATTTGGAAGCCAAAAGCAAGGACGACAAGATCCGGTACTGCCTCGGTCAGATGCTCAATACCGGAACCAGGTACAGAAAAAAGATATCCGCTGCCATCACATATTTTGAGAAAGCATCGAAGCTCGAAAATATCAGCGCACAGTATATGCTCGGCGAGATTTATCTTGAAACGGACAGTGAGCCTGAAAATGTAAAAAAGGCATGGCAGGGGCTTTGTAAAGCTGATTTTTACCCTCAGCGAATGAGCGTACGGATGAGTTGTTGTTTTGCAAAGTAAACAATTCAAAAATGAATTTTAACGATTCAATGATAAATCGAAGTTACTTAGTTCATTTACCTTTGGAAACAAAGTGATTTCAAATGGTAAGACCTTACTGAGGATTCAAAAATGAATAACTTCTTCACCAAAGCTTGTTTAGGAATCCATAAACAAGCTTTTACTTTACCGTTTAACCTGTATTTTCGACAGTTAAATTTCGAAATTTAACTGATAAGGATCAAAACATTATTTTGTTGGTTCCCTTGGAATGCGTCTTGCAATTGAGAATATTCTGTAATCGATAAAGGCCAGAATTACCATGAAGGGAATTATCGGTTGCGAGTCCCGGTAATCGTCACCAGACGCAATAAAGCCTACAAATAGGATGTCTGTTTTATAACTTATGCAATGGAATCAATTTATTACCATAAATAGATTGATTTTAAATAGAAATTTTATAAAGGGGGAATACATGGGTTTAATTTAATTATAGGCATGCAGAGGAGAACAAGATAAAAGCAATTAGCATTAACGAAAATTAAAAGGGGGCAAAAAAAATGAATTGGGATAAAGTTTATGATATCGTGTTTGTCGGTGCAGGAACAGCTGGATTAGCGGGTGCAATCCAGGCAGTAAAAAATGGTGATAAGGTTTTAATCTTAGAAATGGCAAAACCCGGTGAATTCCGCAGCAGTATGTCAGTAATCGCAGGGGTAATGGACTTCGCTGGAACGAAATATCAGAAAGCAAAAGGCGTTGAAGATTCTCCCGCACAATATACAGCCGACCTCGTAAATAATTGCGGAGGGGATTACGACCTTTGCAAAGCGTTTACGGATCAATTAGATAAGACCTTAGAAATGGTTGAAAATGACCTGGGTCTTATTCCTAGTGGTATTATCGGCGGATGGGGCCACAGTGTAGGAAGATGCCACACCTTTGAGGGGCCTAAGGTTATCAGAAGACTTGAAGAAAAAGCTCTGGAATTAGGCGTTGAAATCGCATGGGAAACTCCTGGAAAAGACTTGGTTTATGATAAGGACCTGGGAGTCCTCGGAATCATAGCTGAAAATAATGGGCAAGACATTGCCATCAGGGCTAAAAAAGGAGTTATCCTGGCAACAGGTGGCTTCGGGTATAATAGAAAATTATGCAAGGAGTTCGGCCCGGACCATCTGCAAGACCTTATCAGGCTTATGCCTCCAACTCATACCGGAATTGGACTGGAAATGGCCCTGAGGATCGGTGCTGCAACCAGAGATATTAAACATGGTCTGAAATGCTCCCTGCCTACATGTATTCATACTCTGGCTGATACCTCCATTCAATACCTGGGGGGTATCGTCGTCAACAAGAGTGCTCAGAGGTTTATTCGCGAAGATACTTGGTACGGATATCTGGGAGATGCAGGCGCGAGACAACAAGATGGCATTTACTACATTATTTATGATGATGCTATGAGAGCAAAAGCCAAAAAAGAGTTTCCCACTTGGCTTAGACATAAAGAGTTCAAAGCTGACACCGTAGAAGGCCTGGCAAAAGAACTTAAGCTGGATCCTAAAGCGCTCAAGGCAACCATGGACAACTATAATAAGATGGTCGCTGCCGGAAAAGACACAGAATGTGGAAGGGGAACTCTCGATGGAAACTTTGGAAGTCCTATTGCCGTTGACCAGGGTCCCTTCTATGGTATGGAATGTAAGCCCTCCACAACTTCCTTTAAAGGCGGCATAAGAATCGACACCTCAAACAGGGTTCTGAATTGGGACGGCTATGTAATCCCGAGACTGTATGCTACAGGGGAGGTATCTGGAGGTTACTTTGGAAAAGGCGGATACATCTGGGGAACGATGACAGTTATGTCATTAACCTGTGGTGCAATTGCTGCTAACGATGCTCATAAGAATAAACCTATGTAATAACTTGAGTAAGTTGAGAACAGGGAACTCTAAGTTGGAGGGGAAATGTATTAACTTCCTCTAAAATCCATCGGAGGGACATGACAATGTTAAAGATAATCTCAGATAATGAGAAAACCATAATTATCGACCGAGACAAATGTTTAAGCTGTGGTTTGTGCGTAGATGCGTGTACCTGCAGATTGCTTGAAATGAATGGAGATTTTCCTCAACCCAGGAAAGATCGAATTGAAGGTGAGAAACACAGCGGAGCTGTTTACCGGTATGTTGCACCGACATGCGCTAACTGTAGGGTATGCATAATAGAATGTCCTCAAGAAGCCATTGATATCCAGGCTCTTTTGCCAGGAACAAATTATGGCAGCTTGCCAGAAGCTGGAAGGGTATACCCTCGGGGACGCTGATTTTTTCTAGGCGGGTAGTGGAATTAACCACAAACAGCGGAGGACAAGATGATGGTAAAGGCAGCAGTCCATGATATAAAGAAGACGATAGAAGTTGACCATGATAAATGTAGACGCTGTGGTTTGTGCGCAAAAGCGTGTACTACAAGGTTGCTTCAAAAGCCTGAAAAGGAAGATTATCCCCATCCTCGGAAGGATAGAGTCGACAGTGAAGAACAGATCGGAAATGTTTTCAGGTATTCTACGACGGCATGCGCTAACTGTAGAGTGTGTTGTATAACATGTCCTCGAGAAGCCATTAATGTACAAGCGACTTTACAGATCTGGTGAAGGAAGCTGTAGGGGTAGTCTCAAACTGCCCCTCTCCACTAAAATCTGTCATTAAAAAGGAGAATGATCATGAGAAGAGATATTGAATTTACCAGCAATGGGGAGATATGCCGTGGGTGGCTTGTAACACCTGATGAGGGGAAGGGGCCATTCCCAACAGTAATCATGGCTGGTGGTTGGTGTTATGTAAAGGAAATAGTCATGCCTAATTATGCCGAGCATTTTGTACGTAATGGTTTCGCCGCGATATTATTTGATTACCGCGGCTTTGGTGGTAGTGACGGTAGCATTAGGCAGCATCTTAATCCTTGGTGGCAGATTGAAGATTACAGAAACGCTATAAGTTTTGCAGAAACACAGTCTGAGGTGGATTCAGAACGAATTGCTGTGTGGGGAATTTCATATAGCGGTGGACATGTTCTGATAGTAGGGGCTTTAGATCCTAGGGTCAAGGCAATAATATCAACCATTCCTGTAGTTGATGGCTATGTTAACATGGCCCGCTCACATGGAGAAAGACGATTTGAAGATCTCCAGGAATTAATTCTAAATGACAGGAGAAAGAGGTTTAAAAATGAAAGCGACAGAGGTTTAATGCCGTTTTCTTCGCCAAAGCCAGAAGAGGAGCTAAGTGTGTGGCCTTATCCAGAAATAGGGAAGGTCTTTATGGAGCACAAAAGAAAAGTCGCTCCTTTGCATGAGCATTGGAACACAATAGAGTCTTATGAACTGTTACAGACTTACACAGTGTTTCCCTATGTGCCAAGAATTGTAAATACACCAACCATGATGGTAGCGGCTGAAGGGGATAATATCACACTTTGGGATCTGGAAATTGAAGCCTTCCGTCAAATCAAATCTCAGCGGAAAAAACTGTTTGTCATTCCAAAGACATCACATATGACCCTTTATCAAGACATGACAAAGCTCGAGGTAGTAGCAAGTGAGCAAACAGCATTTCTAAGTGAATACTTAATAAAACCATATAAATAAATGCACTGCCCAGAAGAGTAGCGCCGGAAATAAACTCCGGCGCAATTGTTATATTAGACTTCAGTTTTGCTGCAGAATGGAAGAAGGCCATCGGGGCACTAGTGATAGCAGAACCGATAATAAATTTCATTAGGTTAAAAATCTTGTTCATAGAATCTAAGAACAAGATTTTTAATGTCATATTTTAGGGTCACGGAGATCATAAATACTTTCTCTACCCTATCTGACTAAGTTGGTTTAAGCAGACATCACGGAGTCCAATCAAGCTAAAGGGAGAGAAGGCGACCGTATAAATCAGCCCTAATTATACTAATTATTTTTATTAATTAGACCAAAGCAGGTGATTACATAATAGGAATTTAATGTTAATATATAAATAGTTAATAAATTCAAAATATTATAAATAACGAAATTAAATATTGTTCAATGCCTCTCCTTCTTAGGATAGGAAGTACGATATTTTATTGATGGGAAGTTGTTTCATCTACTAAAATACGCCACTATCTTGAACGAGGAGAGATGAAAGAGTGAAAAAGTTTTTAGGTAGGCCGCAAGTAATATTTAGTTACTTTTAACGGAAAAATAGAAAGTCAAAACTGCTTCTGGAACATATAGAAGACAGCGTAGATGTTCAAAATCGATGAGTCCAAGAAAAAGGTTATAATGATATCAAACAGTTGTAGTTTCAAATCTAATACAGGGGTGGTCACTATATTATCTTCTTCAAATCTTTATGATCTTTTGGAAGTTCAATCGGGAAAGCTATGTGTTAATGAAGAAAGATTTCTTTTGATCAATGCTGCAGCACTAGGAACCCTCCGACGTGATTTGGTTTCTACACTAGGAAGAGAGAGAGCGAAAGGTTTTTTCCACCGGTATGGTTGGTCATGCGGTTATCAAGATGCTAATTTAATGAGTAAACAATTTCTGAATGAAACACATGAAAATTTACAATTATTAGGACCGAAAATGCATCAATTGGAAGGGATAAGTCAAGTCATAATTGAAAAAATTTGTGTAGATCAACATAAAAAAAAGTTTTACATGGAAGGGATTTGGCTTAATTCTTATGAGTCAGAGCAGCATATTAACCATTTTTCACTTTCTGAAGAACCTGTTTGTTGGACTTTGATCGGGTATGCCGGCGGATTTTCAACTGGAGTATTTAATAAACGAATCTTGTTTAAAGAGATAAAATGTGTAGGTCGTGGTGATGATGAATGTCGATTTGTCGGGAAGACTTTGGATGAATGGGGGGAAGATATCAGTACAGAGTTATCGTATTATTCAGAGTCTAAGATTTCTGAAGAACTAGAGGATGCACATCAACATATTCAAAACCAGCATAAATTATTACAGAGAATTATGAGTATACACGAAAACTTAAATCGGATGGTATTAGCAGGGCATAGCAGACATGAGATTATTGAATCTTTAGGTAAGATCTTAAATTCTCCCATTATTGTTGAGGATCGCTATTTTAAGCCGTTGGTTTGGTGGGCTCCACACAATATAAATTTTGAAGTTTCAAAATACTCATTAGGGACATTTAGAGATAAATCACCTGAAATATGCAAGTTGTTGAGAGGTGTTGAGAAAGAAAAGAGGGCCATTCATCTGTTTTTAAGGGAAGATCCTTCGTTTTTAGAGAGGACTACAGCACCTATTATTTTGGGAGAGGAGATATTTGGATACTTATCGGTAATTCATGTTGCAGGAGTTGAAAAGGAATTAAGACTTATGACTACGGAGCGCGCAGCTTTAGTAATAGCACTGGATTTCTCAAAAGAATTGACTGCCCGCGAAACAGAACATAGCCTTCGAGGAGAATTTATCGAAGAGCTATTAACTGATACAACACCTCTAGAAGCATTGAAGAAGCGGGCAGGATATATGGGTTACAATTTTGATTATCCTCATCGATTTATCCTTATGAATATTAATTCTTCAAATCGACCCATACAGGACTGCGAAAATAGGGATATTTTGAAAGCAATACGTAGAGAATTAAACGATATTGTACAAAACATGGGCAATTCTAAAGAAGATATACTAGTTGTTCATAGAAGAGAAGACATAGTTGTACTTGCTAATACAGGAGATAATGGATTCAATTCCATGGAGCTGATCAACATTCTCCAGCGGCGGCTGGGTAAGCTTTTCGAAACTACGTCCGTTTTTATTTGTGTTAGTCGAGAAGCTGAATCAATTGTACAATTACGCTCCGTATATAGTGAGTGTTCTGATACGATTCAAGTGCTGAGTCGGTTAGGGAGACAGGGAGGAGTATTTTTTGTGGACGATATGAGTCTTTTTGACTTGCTTTATGCTAGTCCAGAGCAGAATAAGCTCCTTCAATATGCGAAGAAATCTCTAGAAAAATTAATAGATTACGAAAAAAGCACCGGTACAATGAATTTACTAAAAACTCTTTATGTGTTCTTAGCCAACGAGTGTAATCTTAAGCACACCTCCAAGGAGCTAAATGTTTCGTTAAGCGGGTTAAAATATAGGCTTCAGCGTTTACGAGAAATAGGTGAACTAAATTTGGAAGACTCAAATGAACGTTTTAACGTTCAACTGGCACTTCGAGTTTTACTTGTTAATGGGAGTATTTCATTATAGATGAAGTGCGAAGCTCAAGCATTAAATATGTGAAGGAGGCAATTAAACCCCTAATGCCATTTCCGTGATACAGCTCGATATCGTGGCAAAAGCCCGTGCAAGCAACGATATCACCAGCGTTTAAAATTAAATGTTCATATCTCTAAAGTGTTATCTATAAATAGCGGTTGAGCTTGTTGACGCCTATTATTAAGTAATGCCTCAACAGTAGCGCGGAAATAACCTCCAGTGCAATTGTTATATTTAGACTTGGGAAAAGAGGGGTAATTTAAATGAATAATATATTTACTTCATTGATAGAGGCAGCCCCCATAATACAAGCTGTTTTTCCTAGTGATTGTATGATAGGTATAGCAAATAAAGAAAAGATTATTTATAATCTACCTGGGGTCAAAATAAAAACTAAACCTCAAGTAGGTTTAAAGCTCACCAAAGGCGATGGACTTTGGGAAGCTGTTAATTTTAAGCAAGTCTTCAATAATACAATTCCAAAAGAAATATGGGGGATCCCTTACAAAGCTATATGTGCACCTCTTATTAACGAACAGGGCAATGTGGTAGGAGCTTTTGGTTGGGCAATTAGTCTAGAAAATCAAGAAATTCTTCATGATGCCGCTGAAACTATAGCTGCATCATTGAAACAGATAAGTGCTCGAACTCATGAACGAAATAATAACAAATTGCAAAAACTGCGTGTCCAACAAATGAAAGTTGAAGATGTGGTAGCCAAAAGCAGGGAAATATGTACTATTTTTGAAAATGCTTTCAGAATTGCCCAAGTCGACACAACAGTTCTGATCTTGGGAGAGTCAGGGGTTGGCAAAGAGGTTGTTGCAAAAATGATACATTATTCCGGTCCAAGAAGCCAACAGGGCTCCTTTATTAAAATCAATTGTGGTGCTATTCCCAGGGACTTGTTGGAATCAGAACTTTTTGGTTATGAACCAGGGTCATTTACAGGGTCCGGTACCAAGACCAAACTGGGACTTTTCGAACTGGCCGATAAAGGAACTCTTTTTTTAGACGAGATTGGTGACTTGCCTGCCGATTTACAAGTAAAAATCTTGCGGGTTTTACAGGAACATGAATTTAGGCGTATCGGTGGTAACGAGACCATTCAAGTAAATGTACGGATCATTGCCGCCACTAATCGAGACCTAGAAACAATGATAGCCCAGGGTAAGTTTCGAGAAGATCTTTACTACCGATTAAATGTTATCCCCATATGTATTCCTCCGTTGAGGGAGAGACCGGAAGACATTCCAGCTCTTTTAATTTCTTTTACTGAAAAATTTAATTTGAAATATAATTCTAAAAAGACCTTTTCTCCCCGGGCCTTTAATGTACTGGTTAATTACAGTTGGCCCGGTAATGTAAGGCAATTGGCTAATTTAGTTGAAAGATTAGTCGTAACCTGTGTGGAAGACATTATTGATATTCACCAGTTACCCGAACAGGTTCATAGCAAGGAAAAGGTAACTGTTATGTTAAAGTTAAAGGAGATTGTCCCCCTTAAAGAAGCAGTTAGAGAGGTTGAAAAGCAACTAATTAACCTCGCTCTTAATAAATACGAAAATACTTATGAAGCAGCTAAAGCCTTAGGAATCAGCCAACCAACTATGTCGCGGAAGGCTAATAAATATTCAAATTGACTGACTCTAAAATGTTTAGGATTCGCTCACAAAGGATACCAAAATGGAACACAACGCTCATTCAAACGTAGACCACTAACGTGGTCTTTTTCTGTACGCCTCACAGTCATACAATCTAGGTGGTTTAAATTCACCCGGTAACTTTACCCAGAAAAGTGCCGTAGCCGAAGAAGAGGTCTTACCTCCGACAGAAGAAGGACTGGCAGGGGGTCTCTCGCAAGGGAAAATTTGCAAGAGCTATGAAGAAATGACACTGTACCAAGATGCTACAAAAATTTGACCCATGGTTGTATCTCAATAGGACACGAAACCCCAAACTATTAATTGTGCTTTGATTAAAATTTTCTTTTATAAATTTTAGGGATATAAAACTTAAATTTAGAAGGACTGCAAGGGTTTTAAAAAGATTGAAAAATCTGTATATTAATTAACAAGCTAATATGTTTTTGGCATAGTAATTGCAAATTATAGTGTATAGCAGTGCACCAGACTCACTTAGGAAGGAGGGTTTAAGAAATATCTCAAGGATGTTCAAATTAAAAGTTACTTATATAATACTTAAGGAGGGATTCGAATGAGTAGTCAACGTGTCACACCCATCCCAGATCAGAATGCACCATTGAATAGTAAAATGATTATCATATGGGTTTTTGCATGGCTTGCTTTAGTGTTAGATGTAATGGATTGGCAGTTAGTTTCGGTTGCGGCTAAGAATATTAGTACGGAATTTAGCATACCGCCGTCAATGATGGGATTTGTGTTGGGAGCTCCATTGCTAGGAGCAGGAATCGGTGGACTTATTTCTGGAGTTTTATCCGATAAGCTAGGAAGAGTACGCGTTATGTTTTGGTGCCTGATCTGGTACTCAATATTTACAATAGCATTTGCATATGCCAATAGTATTGAAATGATGTTAGCCCTTAGACTTTTAGTTGGTATCGGTTTAGGAGCACAGTGGGGAGTTGGGAATACTCTGGTTGCAGAATGTCTCCCATCAAGAATGAGAATTATGTGTTCAGCAGTAATACAGACAGGTTTTGCCTTTGGTCCGATGTTGGCTGCTTTTCTCGCGAAAACCATCTTGCCTACTTATGGATGGAGGCCCTTATTTTGGTTTGGAGCCGTAGGAATATTTGTAGCGATAGCGGCTAAAATCCTCATTGCCGAACCAGAGGCATGGGTACGGTCAAAAGATCAAGCAAAAGCAAGTGGTCTTAAGATGGGTAGTGTTACGAGACTGTTTAGCAGTGAGATCTATGATTTTACAGGAACAACAATAAGAAGAAATACCATTGGCGCTTTTTTTCTCGTCGTTTTTTCCTTATTGGCTTACTGGAGTGCGATGAGTTGGATTCCTAGTTGGTTAGCATCTGATAAGCACATGGATATTGTAAAGTCCATGAATTATATGATGTTTTTGAATATTGGGGGTGTTATTGGGTATGTATTATTTGCATTCATTGCTGACCGATGGGGAAGGAAGAAGCCTGCGTATGTAGCACTGTCAGCTTCCTTTATTGCAGTAATGATCTTTGTAAGTATTGAAAATAACAACACATTGCTGATGTTCGCCCCCGTGTATGCATTTATTACCTATCCAGTTTTCGGACTATTTGGTGGATATATGGCTGAGTTGTTCCCCACTGATATCCGGGCTACAGGAGTAAACGCAATTTACAACTTCGCTCGTATGATGAGTTTTTGGGGACCTGCTATGCTGGGTGGGATTGCAGCAGCAACATCTTTTTCCGTTGCGATCGGAGCGAGTGCTGTCTTGTACTTATGTGCTATAGTGCCACTCATATTCTTGCCCGAAACCATTAAAAAGACAGCTAGTGGAGTTGGTATTGGAACGGGAGTGTAAAAATAATATAATTTCCGGGATTCAGCTCAAATAATCAATCCAACATGCGGCAGAGGACAAGGCTTATAAACGCTGCCGCATGTTAATTGTAGTCCAGTCTTAGAGAATAGGAGCGGAAGGCAATGAATAAGGGATACTTTGAAAGGGTAATTAAAACGACAACATTCCTAATTCCCTCTATTATTATTTTTTCAGGAGTGACCGTCGGATATATTAATGGATTTTTTGCAGTTAATTCCCAAAGTAGTGCATTTGATAAAATAATTTATTGGTTGACATATCTTCTAATATCAACATTTTTGCAATATGTCATTTTCATAAACGCTAAAAAACAAATATTAAATAGCAAAAAGTATAAATACTAACGTATACACTGAAAGCTATATCCCAACAGCATACATTTAAAGGTATTAGTTTATATTAAACTTTGCCATTTTTCTATATAAACTGCTTCTTGAAATGTTTAATGCTTTTGCAACTTCACTTTTATTATCTTCGAATTTTAACAGATAGTTTCTAATAAGTTGTTCTTCGACGTTTTCTTTCGTAGGAGTTTTTTCCCATAGAGAAATACCACTGCCAGAAGAACTTTGCTTTAATTCTGGTGGCAAAAGATCAATTGTTAGAGTTTCATTTCTAGCCAGGTTAATAGCTCGTTCGACTACATTACTCAATTCCCTGATATTCCCTGGCCAATCATAAGCTGACAATACGTCAATTATGTTTGGCTCAGTTCTTGAAATCCTCTTTCCAATTCTAGACGAAATGATCCTTATGAAATATTCCAATAAAATTGGGATATCCCCTTTTCTTTCTCTAAGTGACGGTATAGTAATTGATATTACGTTAAGTCTAAAATATAAATCTTTTCGGAAATTGTGGTTTTTAATTTCGCTAATTAAATCTTTATTGGTAGCACTGATAAGGCGAATATTAGTTGGAATTACAACATGCCCCCCCACACGAGTAATAGTTTTATCCTCTAATACTCTTAAAAGAGAAGTTTGGAGATCAATAGGCATTTCTCCAATTTCATCTAAGAATATAGTTCCCTGATCAGCTAATTCGAACTTTCCCGGATGACCTCCTTTACGAGCACCTGTAAAGGCTCCTTCCTCATATCCAAATAATTCACTGGAGATTAATTCTCTTGGAATAGCCCCACAATTGACTGTAATAAATGTCTCTTTATTTCGGTTACTTGCATTGTGAATTGCATGGGCAAATAACTCTTTACCAACTCCGCTTTCACCGAGTAACAGTACATTAGAATTAGTCTCAGAAGCCATTTTTGCTTGGTCCAATGCTAATTGAAAGGCACTGCTTTTTCCAATAAGACTATCAAAGGTTATATTAGACCTTGGTCTGATTATTTTACTTACAACATCATGTAACTCATGTATTACAACAACAGAGCCTTCATTAATATTTTTCTGATCATCCACTAGAGGGGTACTATTTACTAAAAACTTCTTTTTACCTTTATTAGTTTTTATAAGTACAGTTTCTCCATATATACGTTTTCCGGAAGTGATAACATTTAAGAAATAGGTATTGTCTGGTAATACATTTTCAATGTTAGTTCCAAAACTCTCTTTAGTATCGATACCTAAAAGAGTTCCTGCCCGTTTATTCATATGAATTATTTGCTTATTTTCATCAATTCCTATAATACCTTCAGATATAGATTCCATAACGGCTTGTTTTATAGAATTTGCGAGGTTTACCTCTCTATAGGCCTTTTGTAGCTGAAGTTTTCGCTCGATTGCACTTGTGGCCGCAACCACCATTCCCAATGTGTGGACATTTACTTGCTTGTAAGGACCAGTTAGATCCAGTACCCCAATGATATCACCTTCTTCGTTATGAATGGGAGCTGCCGAACATGTTGAAAGAGCAGCACATTTGCAATAATGTTCATACCCATAAACTTGAACAGGTTGATTAAGAACTAATACTAGTCCTACCGAATTGGTTCCCATAACTGGCTCTGACCAGTTGGATCCCTCACTGAAGTTACTATAATTAGTAAATGCAAGTTCCTCTTCGTCACCAATCAACTTAAGAAGAATGCCATTTTTATCACTTAACGCAACACAAAAACTTGAATTTTTTGTATAATTGTAAATATCATCCATGGAAGGAACAACCAAATCTAATAAAAATTTGTTGTCCCTTAGCAATTGATCAAACTCTTCTTTTCCAAGGATATCAGTATTTTTAGGCTTATAAGAATCTACGTTATATTTGCGGCTTCTTTCCCAGGATTCATAGATATATTTATGAATAACGATGGCGGGGTCAATTTCATCTCTATTCAATTTTTCCCATTCACTTAGCATTTCGAAGCGGTTTGTGATACTTTTCATTTCAAATCCCCCATTTTTGCTGCGAACATGTAATTTATAAGTTCTATATAATCTTATAATAATTTTCGAAAAATTGGAATAATTATTCTTAGTAGGCGTTAAATTTTAATCTTCCTGAAGAATCATACTAACCTCGGCTGCCTGCTTCTCGTAAGTGACTGCAATAGCTTAGCTAAAGAAAACGTTGATAATTTCCAATTTATCAACGTTTTCTTATTGAGTGTAATCTCGTTTCTGAAAAGCATAGAGCGCAAGCAGGGACCTACAGGCCGTTAAGCCAATCGTAAAGTGGATATTCTGAGCGACAACGGCAAAGGACATAATGAAACAAGTTAATGCCACACTAGCCGGATGGGTAAACTACTTTCGGGTCGGGAATTCCAGCCGTGCCTTCAGTGAAGTGCGTGACTATACGGAGATGAAGATCCGAACCCTGCTAACGAGAAGAAAACGGAGACAAAAGCGTAGAATTGGATGGCTGTGATGGATGAATACCTTTATAACGAATAAAAAAACAACGTTTGTTCACTTGTAAAGATGGGGTTAGTATAAAAACCATGGCGCTTTAAAGGTTATTTACTGAATAAATAAAACGTAATAGAAAGCAAAACTGATAATAGCTAAGATCCAAATAATAAGTACGCAAAATTTTACTACCCTATCATGATGCTTAAGGCATTCTACGCAAAGCCCGGAATCACCAATTTCTTTTCCACAGCTACTACATTTAAAAGTTTCATTATCCAATCGGTCTCCTCATCCTCTCTCGTATTTTTTGCCTTAATCTAGAAGAAGCAAAATCCATGCCATACTCTGAAGGTAACAGTAAGCGTTAGGACTTATGTAAGGCGACAGAGAGTATTGTGTCAAAATGCGACAATACCTCTGTCGCTATTATGTACCAAACGAGAACAAACATAATGCTGAAAGACTAAACATTAAAGAGCCTCATGGAAGTCGGTTTATTTTGCTTCATCAGATATAAATATCCTGATAATTTATTTCAAATATATGACACGCTAAGCGTTTAGCATGAAAAAGTATCTTACAAATGAAATTTAGCTGTACTTTAGAGTTTTAATGGCATAGGTTTTGCATTTCAAGGGAGTTATAGACAAATACAATTTATTGTGGACAAAGAAAAAGGAGGATATTATGACTGGACTATCTTGTAGGGAAATTAATATAGGTGACATAGGTAATTTTAGTAAAACTATTTCTGAATCCGATGTTTATATGTTTGCAGGTGTTACCGGCGACTTTAACCCAGTTCATATCAATACTCACTTTGCTGCAAGTACTGTTTTCGGTAAGCGTATTGCACATGGTATTTTATCAATTGGCTTTATATCTAACGTACTTGGCACTCAACTCCCTGGACCCGGAGCAATTTATATAAAGCAAGAGTGTAGGTTTTTAAAACCAGTTTATATTGGGGATACGATAACAGCGACGGTTGAGGTTACCCGTAAGGAGGAAGAGAAAAACAGAGTATGGTTGCGTACCTATTGTACTAATCAGCACCAGGTAATTGTTGTAGATGGTGAGGCCTTAATGATGCCGAGAAAGGAGGGATAAGAGTTGATTGGCAATTTTAAGACTATAACTTGTAGCTTAGATAACAATATTATGCTAATAACTATAAACCGTCCGGAAGTCATGAATGCCTTGAATGGAGAAGTATTTAATGAACTAGGAGCAGCATTTTCTGGTATGAAGGATGACAAAAGGATTAAGGTTGTTGTACTTACCGGTGCAGGAGAAAAATCATTTGCGGCAGGTTCTGATATAACACAAATGGTAGATTTCTCAGCAGACGAAGCTAGGCGCTTTGCCGGAGGGACAGTTTTTAAAGCTCAACAGGCAATTGCTAACTTCCCAAGACCAGTAATCGCAGCAGTGAATGGATATTGTTTTGGCGGAGGGTGCGAAATTGTAATGTGCTGTGATATTAGAGTGGCTTCCGAAAAAGCAAAATTTAGTCAACCAGAGATTAATGTTGGAATCATTCCTGGCGGTGGCGGAACTCAGCGTCTGCAAAGGCTTATTGGTATAGGTTTAACTAAAGAAATGGTTTACACTGGGCAGATAATTGATGGGACAAGAGCGTATGAAGTTGGATTAGTGAATCATTGTGTGCCTCATGAAATGGTCTTGGCTAAGGCCATGGAGATAGCACAGATAATTAGTAATAAATCAGGCATTATCTTAGAACAAGCGAAATCTGCAATTAATATAGGGGCAGATATAGAACTTGAGATGGGGCTAAGAGCAGAAATAGAGTATTTTGCAGACTGCTTTGCTTCAACTGACCAGAAAGAAGGCATGCAAGCATTTATAGAAAAGAGAAAGGCTCAGTTTAAATTCTAAAGTGCTTTAGCGAATGTTAATGATGGTGAAAAGTTACCTTGCATTTTCGAATGCTAAATGAGAGAAGGCGATAGTAGAAAATACATGCCACAATAAAGAAATGAAAGGCGGTTTTTTTAATTATGGAAGTAAAAACATTAGCAATTATCGGTGCCGGAGCTATGGGGAACGGAATTGCTCAAGTTAGTGCAGTTGGGGGTTATAATGTTGCAATTAATGATATCTCTGAAGCTTCTCTAAATAAGGCATTGGCTACTATTAATAAGAGTCTGACCAAAATAGTAAGCAAAGGTAAGATTACTCAAGAAGATATGGATAATTCAGTTGCACGTATCAAAACTTCGACCAGTTTAACTGAGGTATGCAAAGAGGCAGATTTAGTAATCGAGTGTGTATTTGAAAACCTAGAACTTAAAAAGAAAATTTTTGAAAATTTAGATAAAATCTGTAAACCGGAAGCCATTTTAGGAACTAATACATCGGCTATTCCGGTCACTGAGATTGCAAGTTCATGTAATCGAGGTGATAAAGTGATTGGTATTCATTTTATGAACCCTGTTCCTCTGATGAAGGGAGTCGAAATAATTCGTGGCCAGCTTACCAGCGAAGAGACTATGGAAGCCACATTGAAATATGTTAAGAAAATCGGTAAGGAAGCAGCGATTGCCGTTGATTATGCGGGATTTATTGTAAGCAGGTTGTTAGATGTGTTAATGAATGAAGCCGTAAAACTAGTTCAAGAAGGTAATTCCCCCGAAGAAATTGATAAGGCTATGATGCTTTGTGCGGGGCATCCAATGGGGCCATGCAAATTATTAGACCTCGTAGGAGCAGAAATTGCCATGCATGGCATGGAGACAATGGAAAGGGACTTTGGCGATGAGTATAAGCCCCATCCTCTGCTCAAGAAGAGAGTTTTAGCCGGACTCTTGGGAATGAAAACGGGCAAAGGTTTTTATGATTATAAGTAATTTGCCATAAGCTGCGATCATTGAGTTGTGAAAATATTCTATGGAAAAATCTTATTGTGAGGAGGATATTAGGTTGAGACATAACAAGGAACTTTTTAATTTATCAGGACAAGTTGCCATTGTAACTGGCGGGGCTTCCGGAATTGGCGTTCAAATGGCATATGCTCTGGGAGAAGCAGGTGCAAACCTTGTTTTAGCTGCAAGGAAGATTGATAGGTGTATAGAAGCAGCAAAAAAAATGGAAGATGAACTGGGAGTGAAAGTCTTACCTGCGAGAGTAGATGTCAGTAAGAGTGAAGAAATTGACGAGTTGTATGATTTGGTAATGAAGGAATATGGTCGGGTTGATATCCTAGTTAATAATTCAGGAGCTTCATGGGGTGCACCTTCTTTGGAATTTCCGCTCAGTGGATGGAAAAAGGTAATTGACACTAATCTTACCGGATCATGGCTCATGGCCCAAAAGGCAGGGCAGATAATGGCAAAACAAAATTATGGTAGGGTTATCAACTTGGCTTCTCTGGCAGCATTTGTAGGCGCACCTGCTGAAATTATGGATGCAGTGGCTTATCAAGCCAGCAAGGCGGCCATAGCAGGATTAACAAAGGATTTAGCTGTCAAGTGGGCGGAACATAACATAACTGTAAATGCCTTAGCACCGGGCTGGTTTCCAAGTAAAATGACAAGTGGAACTTTGGACAAGAGTGCACAATTAATGTTAGAGAATGTTCCTTTACGTCGTTTCGGTGGAGATGATGAACTAAAAGCAGCTACTCTATTCCTTGCTTCCCCTGGAGCAAGTTATGTCACAGGAGTTATCTTAAGTGTCGATGGCGGATGGGTAGCGCGATAGGCTAAATATTAAGTTAAGGGAGTGAAAAGTAGTGAGTTTTCAAAAAAGGAAAGATGATATCGTATGCGTAAGTGCAGTAAGAACACCTTATGGGCGTTTTGGCGGGGCTATAAAAGATATCGATATTTATGATTTGGGTGCTATTGCTATGAAGAATGCAATGGAAAAAATAAATCTCGATCCAAAATTGATCGACGAAGTTTGGTGGGGAAATGGTGACACGACGAACTGTAAAGATCCCTTTACCCCGGTAGTAGCTCGTCAAACTATGCTCAAGGCCGGAATTTCGCCTGAAACACCTTCCATAACCTTTGACCAGGCGTGTACTTCGGCATTGACTACTGTAAAATACGGAGCAAGAAGTATCAAATTGGGGGAAGCGAAAGTAATAATGACTGGTGGATCCACTAGTTTTAGTACGGTGCCATTTTTACTACGCGATATTCGATGGGAAGGCAAGAAGCATAGTTCGTTTATGGTTGAAGACCCAATCATTCCACTAGGCTACAAGGATTATGCGCCAGTCGCAGTTGATTCGGGAAAAGTTGCTATAGATTATGGTGTATCAAGAGAAGAACAAGATGAGTTAGCCTATCAAAGCCATAAAAAATATGGTGCAGCTTGGGAACGTGGTTTCTTTAAACATGAGATGGTGCCCCTCGAAATTGTTAAGAAAGACAGAAAAGGGAAGATCGTTTCATCCAAAGTAATGGATCAAGATGAACAATATCGCGGAGATATTACCCCAGAAGCACTTGCTAAATTAAAACCGATTTTTGGAAACCCCACGTGTACAGCAGGTAATGCTCCAGGTATGAATGATGGTGCCGCTGCACAAATTTTTATGACCAGAGAATATGCCGAAGAACTAGGACTAAAAATTATCTATACCTTAGTCTCTATTGCAGCAATCGCATTAGAACCAAGAATTATGCCAGTATCACCAGCATTTGCTATCAAGAAATGTTTAGATGAATCTCAATTATCTATTAATGAAATTAAGTACATTGAGATTAACGAAGCGTTTGCATGTGTTCCACTGGTTTCTTGTAAACTTCTGTCTAACGATAGATTTTTAAATAGCGATTATAAAGAGATGGTTAAAGAGGCAGCCGAAAAGCCTATTTTGGATAACGATGCGGCTAAATATCAAGGATTAAAGAAGATATTAAATGTTAATGGGAGTGCAATCGCTGCTGGGCATCCTAACACATCAAGTGGAGCTCGTATTATGATGACTGCAGCCTATAATTTAAAAGAATCTGGTGGCGGCTATGCAGCATGTGCTATATGCGGTGGTTTAACACAGGGTGCAGGAGCAATAATCTGGGTTGAATAAAGTCACCTCCTCTTCTCCCCCGAAGACGTCTCGAATTAAAATGCTTAGGAGGTAAATTAAAAGATGAACAAGCAGATAAAAATCCTCGAAGGTATGAAGGTTCTGGATTTAACACGAATATTAACCGGACCCTATTGTACACAGATACTTGCGGATATGGGGGCACAAATTGACAAGATTGAGGATTTAGGTCTAAATGCCAATGAAAGAAGTTGGCCACCTTTTGCTGCCGGGACTGAGGAAAGTACTTATTTTTTAGGAATTAATCGAGGTAAAAGAAGTATTGAGTTGAATCTTAAGGAGCAAAAGGCGAAGGAAATCGTTTATAAGTTAGCTGCTGAAGCAGATATAGTGGTTGAGAACTTTGCACCTGGTGTTGCCGACAAATTAGGTGTTGGTTATGAAGCTATCAAAAGTTTAAAATCCGATATTATTTATCTATCGATATCATCTTTTGGACAATCGGGTCCTCTTAGTAAATTGCCGGGATATGATATGTTAGCTCAAGCTATGGGCGGATTGCTAAGTATTACTGGTCTCCCGGATATGCCAATAAGGGTAGGGGCCTCCATGGGAGATATAATAGCTGGTCTTTATGGTGCAATTAGTATTCTTGGAGCTGTGAACTATAGGAATAAAACCGGGGAAGGACAGCACATTGATATATCTCTAGTTGATTGTATATTCACCTGTCTGGAGAATTTTGTACCGGCATATACCATATGTAATCAGCTCCCTCAGAGACGTGGCAGCAGGCATCCGGACGGAGGACCGTATGACGTATATATCGGTAAGGATGGGTATGTTTGTGTGGTTGCTTCTAATGAAAAACTCTGGGGCAATATGTGTGAAATTATGGGACGACCTGAACTGGCTACTGATCCGAAGTTTAACAGTAATAAAGCTAGAATGGAAAATATTGAAGAGATGACGAATTTAATTAATGACTGGATGAAGGATTTTTCGGTAGATGAGGTCGTTAAGATGTTCCGCGCGGGTCGTGTTCCGGTAGCTCCGATTTTAGAAATACCCCAGATTGTTGAAAGTGAAAATACTAAATTTCGTGAGATGTTAATTGAGTATAACCATGCTACTGCCGGACCCATCAAAGTTCCTGGAAACCCGATGAAATTTGGGGCTTATAATGCCAAAGCAGAGTTGCCGCCACCGTTTAAGGGTCAGCATAATGTGGAAATATTGACTAGATTGGGGTTTGATTCTAAGACCATTGAGGATATGATCGAAGCCGGTATTGTTGGAGATGGACATATTGTTAGAGCAAAGAAGTAGTAGGTAAGTACTTCTTGAAAAGAACTAGGACTTCCCCTATAACTCATCGTTAATTTTTTGGAGGTGTGTATTTATGATTAGTTTTGAACTTACAGATGAACAAAAAGAATTACAAACTATGGTTCGTAGATTTACCAAGAATGAGATTATTCCAGTGGCTGCAGAATACGACCAGAAAAATGAAATGCCTTGGCCTATAATTCAGAAAGGATTTGAAATTGGATTGTGGAATTTCAATCTACCGTTAAAATATGATGGATTGGAACTCGATCATGTTACAGAAGCCATACTAATTGAAGAACTGGCCTATGGATGTTTAGGGATTAGTGGAGCTTGGGATGGAAATACGCTCGCACTTACTCCAATTCTGATTGCGGGTACTGAAGAACAGCAAGACAGATGGCTGCCTCAATTTGCCAAGAAGCCAATTTTGGCAAGCTTTTGTCTTACAGAACCGGGTGCAGGTTCAGATGCAAGATCAATGACAACTCGAGCTGAGAAAGACGGAGACGACTATATTATCAATGGTTCAAAGTGTTTCATAACTCATGGCGGTATAGCAAGTATGTATACTGTTTTTGCAAAGATCAAAGGGACCAATAAAATTAGTGCCTTTCTTGTAGCAGGTGATAATCCGGGTGTTTCAATGGGAAAAGTAGAAGATAAATTGGGAGACAGAGCTTCCCATATCGCAGAGGTAATCTTTGAAGATGTGAGAGTTCCAGCCAAGGATCTATTAGGAAAAGAGGGGGATGGGTTTAAAATTGCTATGCAGACCCTGGATCGTACTAGGATGAGTATTGGGGCTGCAGCAGTCGGTGTGGCACGCAGGGCGTTGGAAGAGTCCATAGAGTATGCAAAGGTTAGGACGCAGTTTGGCAAGCCTATTGGTCAACACCAAGGGATTGGCTTTATGCTCGCTGATATGGCAACAAAGGTAGAAGCAGCCCGAAGCTTGGTGTTGCTGGCGGCATCAGAAATAGATGCTCATAGGATTGACCCGAAGTTTGGCGCGATGTGCAAATTATACGCGGCGGATATAGCTATGGAAGTGACCGTCGATGCCGTGCAGATTCATGGCGGTTATGGCTATATGAAGGATTATCCAGTTGAGAAGCTTATGAGAGATGCTAAAATACTCCAGATATATGAAGGAACTCAGCAGGTACAAAGGATGGTAATTGCTGGCAGGCTCTTGAGTTAAATATAACTGCACTGCAGAATTGGTGGGGATGTCTCAAGATAGAAATGTAGTTTCTATCTTGAGACATCCGCCAGACTGCATCTATTTGTTCTGAAAGGAGCAAGACGATGAATATATTTAAACAAATCGTTTCTGCATTCATAGTAGGAGGCCTTTTTGCCGTCATGGGACAGGGCTTGATGTCCATATTTGCCATGTCATTGGGTGGAGACTCGGTACTCATAGTTCCCTTAACTTTGGTGTCAGTCGGTTTGATTGGCGGCGTGCTGTTTATCGCCGGAATCTACCAAAAAATTGAGAAAATCGGTACGTTCGGAGCGATCCTTCCTTTCTGCGGCTTAGTTGCTGCCATAGGGAGTCTTTATGCGGGAACGAAAGCGCAGACCGGCTCTTCGGGCGCAGCGGCAAAAGCGGGAATCCAACTTGCTTTATATGTTTTAGGCATTGGAACGATTTTATCGATCATAATAGGCGCTGTCGCCTTCTTTACCATATAGGAGGTCATGATGATGTACATTACGGCATTTCTTTTAGGCGGAATTTTAAGTGCATTGTTTCAAATTTTTATGATATTCACGAAGCTGGATCCGCCGCGCATTTTAATTTTGGGTTTAGGGTTGGGCGCGCTGCTTACGCCTTACGGTATGATGGATGCACTCGGTCAGTGGGGCGGTGCGGGGGTGGCCGTTATGGTCGTAGGCGCCGGTAGTGCAGTAGGCGGTGCAACTCAGGCACTTCTCAGCGGAAATACCATGCCAATCGTGATGATATTTGGCATTTTAGTCATTTTAACTCTCACTGGTTTGGCGGCAGGGTATTTGCACTCGGCCGTAACTAAAAACGCGTCCAGAACTATATCAGGTTGAGCAAGCGCAACCTGATATTTTGACATGTAAGCGGCATCTAGGAGCATCTTGTCCACCATGCCCAAGGTGAAATGTTGCGAAAACTCAACTGAACTCACGACGAAGCAACGGATTAAATAATTCAAAAATGAATTTTAACAAGACAAGGATGAATCAAAGGATTAGTTTATTTACCTTTGAAAATGAGTAGCTTTCAAAGGCTAAAGACATTATAACGATTCAAAAATGAATATCTCCTTTACTTTAGGCTTGTTTAGAAATTTATAAACAAGCTTTTTTTGCCGTTTAACCAGTATTTTCTTCAATTGGGCTTCCTTGGAATGTGTCTTGCAATTAAAAATATTCTGTAATCGAATAAAGGACAAAACTGCCATAAAGGGGGGGGGAATACATGGGTTTAATTTAATTATAGGCATGCAGAGGAGAACAAGATAAAAGCAATTAGCATTAACGAAAATTAAAAGGGGGCAAAAAAAATGAATTGGGATAAAGTTTATGATATCGTGTTTGTCGGTGCAGGAACAGCTGGATTAGCGGGTGCAATCCAGGCAGTAAAAAATGGTGATAAGGTTTTAATCTTAGAAATGGCAAAACCCGGTGAATTCCGCAGCAGTATGTCAGTAATCGCAGGGGTAATGGACTTCGCTGGAACGAAATATCAGAAAGCAAAAGGCGTTGAAGATTCTCCCGCACAATATACAGCCGACCTCGTAAATAATTGCGGAGGGGATTACGACCTTTGCAAAGCGTTTACGGATCAATTAGATAAGACCTTAGAAATGGTTGAAAATGACCTGGGTCTTATTCCTAGTGGTATTATCGGCGGATGGGGCCACAGTGTAGGAAGATGCCACACCTTTGAGGGGCCTAAGGTTATCAGAAGACTTGAAGAAAAAGCTCTGGAATTAGGCGTTGAAATCGCATGGGAAACTCCTGGAAAAGACTTGGTTTATGATAAGGACCTGGGAGTCCTCGGAATCATAGCTGAAAATAATGGGCAAGACATTGCCATCAGGGCTAAAAAAGGAGTTATCCTGGCAACAGGTGGCTTCGGGTATAATAGAAAATTATGCAAGGAGTTCGGCCCGGACCATCTGCAAGACCTTATCAGGCTTATGCCTCCAACTCATACCGGAATTGGACTGGAAATGGCCCTGAGGATCGGTGCTGCAACCAGAGATATTAAACATGGTCTGAAATGCTCCCTGCCTACATGTATTCATACTCTGGCTGATACCTCCATTCAATACCTGGGGGGTATCGTCGTCAACAAGAGTGCTCAGAGGTTTATTCGCGAAGATACTTGGTACGGATATCTGGGAGATGCAGGCGCGAGACAACAAGATGGCATTTACTACATTATTTATGACGATGCTATGAGAACAAAAGCCAAAAAAGAATTCCCCACTTGGCTTAGACATAAAGAGTTCAAAGCTGACACCGTTGAAGGCCTGGCAAAAGAGCTTAAGCTGGATCCTAAAGCGCTCAAGGCAACAATGGACAACTATAATAAGATGGTCGCTGCGGGAAAAGACACAGAATGTGGAAGGGGAACTCTCGATGGAAACTTTGGAAGTCCTATTGCCGTTGACCAGGGTCCCTTCTATGGTATGGAATGTAAGCCCTCCACAACCTCCTTTAAAGGCGGCATAAGAATCGACACCTCAAACAGGGTTCTGAATTGGGACGGCTATGTAATCCCGAGACTGTATGCTACAGGAGAGGTATCTGGAGGTTACTTTGGAAAAGGTGGATACATTTGGGGAACGATGACAGTTATGTCATTAACCTGTGGGGCAATTGCTGCTGACGATGCTCATAAGAATAAACCCATGTAATAATTGGGCTGAGTAAAGAACAGGGAACTGTATGCTGTAGGGGAAATGTTCTAACTCCTGTAAAATCCATCGGAGGGACACGACAATGTTAAAGATAATCTCAGATAATGAGAAAACCATAATAATTGACCGTGACAAATGTATAAGCTGTGGTTTGTGCGTGGATGCGTGTACCTGCAGATTGCTTGAAATGAATGGAGATTTTCCTCAACCCAGGAAAGATCGAATTGAAGGTGAGAAACACAGCGGAGCTGTTTATCGGTATGTTGCACCGACATGCGCTAACTGTAGGGTATGCATAATAGAATGTCCTCAAGAAGCCATTGATATCCAGGCTCTTCTGCCAGGAACAAATTATGGCAGCTTGCCAGAAGCTGGCCGGGTATACCCTCGGGGGCGCTGACTCTTTGGAATTAACCACATGCATCGGAGGACAAGACGATGGCAAAGGCAGCAGTCCATGATATAAAGAAAACGATAGAAGTTGACCATGACAAATGTAGACGCTGTGGTTTGTGCGTAAAAGCGTGTACTACAAGGTTGCTTCAAAAGGCTGAAAAGGAAGATTATCCCGCTCCTAGAAAAGATAGAGTCGACAGTGAGGAACAAATCGGAAATGTTTTCAGGTATTCTACGACGGCATGCGCTAACTGTAGAGTGTGTTGTATAACATGTCCTCGAGAAGCCATTAATGTACAAGCGACTTTACAGATCTGGTAAAGGAAGCTGTAGGGGTAGTCTCAAACTGCCCCTCTCCACTAAAATCTGTCATTAAAAAGGAGAATGATAATGAGAAGAGATATTGAATTTACCAGCAATGGGGAGATATGCCGCGGGTGGCTTGTAACCCCTGATGAGGGGAAGGGGCCATTCCCGAAAGCATAATTGAATAGAAATTTTATGTTAATGAACAATTTATGAATATTAAATTGCAGCGGAATCAAAAATTCACCAGCGGTTGACACGAGGGACAATAATAGATTGACCCTCCCATATAGGTCTCTTTCACGAGTTGTCCTCTGCACTGCGGGCAACCGGATACAAGCGTATTCTTTGACAATCTCACCCTATATCCACCTCGCCGCCCAAAGATATCTTTTTCCGTGTCTCGTCCGCCGCCTTCAGTCATATCACCCAAAACCGAAATGATGCAGGACAGCAGGTTGTCCTGCTCCAAGTCGCTGAATGTACCAATTTTTCGTTTTGGATGGATTCCGGCAGCAAGCAGAATATCCTGCAGTACGCCGTTGCCGATACCGGGAAAGCGCTGCTCTGTGGTAAGGAACACGCCTTTGCGCTCAACATGCTGTTCATTAAGCAGGCGATAACCTCGGGATTCAAAAAATGGTTTTGCCGTGAGGGAAGCATGTGTCGTAATATGACTTACAGGAAAACGTGTTTCCAGTCGGTCACAAAGGGAAGTCGCAACCCCTTGGCCCTGATAATCTTTGTGGACGCAGAGGCGGTCAAGATAGCCGTTTTTTGGCAATGAATTTATGCAAGGCCTGAACGCCTTCTCGAATCTGCACATGACTTAAATGTCCATATCCCACAAGGAGCTTATCTTTGTGGCTATCTTGCAAAGGACAATATTGTGTTACGGTAGATATCCGGATACCTGCTTCCCTGCATTCCCGCATAAACCCTTCGCCGAATTCCATTCCCGGAATTTGAATCGCCACATGCAGGCCGGAGGCATCTCCCCAAGGCTGCACGAAATTACCAAAAGTGTGCTCAATAGAACTCAATAAAACACTTCTTTTTTCACCGTATATCCGTCGCATACGCTGAACATGCTTATCCATTTTCCGTTTATGTAAAAATTCAGTCAGCGCGGCTTGTTCCAAAACAGGATTTTGCACATCCATATAATTTCGCTCATGCTTCCACTGCGCGTGAAGCGCCTTGGGCAACACCACAAACCCTATCCGAAGGGCAGGAAACAGTGTTTTGCTAAAAGTCCCCACATAAATCACACGAGAGGAATCCATGGAATAGATCGGGCTGACAGGAGCGCCAGAATAACGGAATTCACTGTCGTAATCATCCTCAATCACATAAAAATCCTTTTCAGCAGCAAGGTATATCAGCGCTGCACGACGTCCAGCGGGAAGAATGCTGCCTAACGGGAATTGGTGAGAGGGAGTAACATAAACTGCGCAAAGGGCCTTGTCTTTGAGGGTAGAAACATCCGCTCCCTGATGATCGACAGGCATCCATTGCATAGGATATCGTCTATCGTCGATAACTGTACGGATTCCCGGATGAGAAGGGCTTTCCAAAGCGAAAGAATGCCCTTTCTTGTGAAGTATAGCTACGAGCAAATGGAATGCCTGGGTTGCGCCTGACGTGATAAATACATCTTCCGGATTTACTTCCATGCTCCTGCTGCGCAGCAGCCACTGAGCGATTTCTTCACATAAAGGCTCATATCCTTTAGGACCGCTGTACTCCAGTTGTTGAGGCGACAGGGTATTGGCTGCATCATGAATCATTTGGCTCCAAAGCTGCCATGGGAAAAGGGATAAATCCGGCTGGCCCGTTTTGAAGTCCCATAGAACAGGCGCTTGTTCTTTTTTTCTTTTTGGTGGAGCTTCCACTTTTTTGGTCATGATATGCAGTCCTTCCGCTACACGCGATGGCGCGCCCTGACGGCTGACAATAAAGCCTTCCGTCCAGAGCATATCATACGCTTCGCAAACGGTGTTGCGGGAAACACCCAGCCCTTTTGCAAGCTCCCGCGTAGATGGCAGAGCTTCTCCCTGGGGAATCTGGCCTGCTAATATACGTTGTTTGAGTGACAAAAAAATCTGACGAGCCAAGTTGACTTCATCTTTATAGCGCAATTCAATTCCCCACATACTGCATCCTCCAACTGGTCCTCTAGAAACACGGCTATACTGGCACTTAAAACAATCCAGCTAACACGATATAATTATAACAAAGATGTGTTTTATAGCAACGCTATAGAAGAGGATGAGAAATGAAAAATATCAAGGGGAAAATTTACTTGCTGCTTGCTTTTTCACTGGCGGGAACCTCAGTGATTACAGGTCATATCCTTTCCGAGACGTTAAACAGTTTTACCATAACCGCCGTTAGTTTGGGGATCATGCTTTTGTGCTTATCCCCGTTTTATGGAGCAAAAGCAGTTCAAACAATCCGCCAGCTCAAAAGAAACGACTGGAAAATGCTCGTATTGCAAGCGGTCTTTGGAATCTTTTTGTTTCGTACCTTCCTGCTGTTCGGAGTAAATTTGACAAGTACCGTGGAAGCAGGAATACTAACCGGAACGACGCCTGCAATCACCTCTGCGCTGGCTTTCTTTATTTTGAGGGAAAAACCTTCTGGCTGGGCGGCGCTTGGTATTGCCTGTACTGTTTCAGGAATCGTCTTGCTGCAGGGAATCAACTTGCATTCCCTTCAGTTTACCACTCAGCATTGGGGAGGAAATGTACTCATTCTTTGTGCTGCGGCAAGCGAATCTTCCTTTAACATTATTTCAAGAAAGCATCGGGCAACAAAGCAATATGACAGGGACGTGCAAATCCATCCGATGGTACAAACGCTACTGGTATCCGCAATCGCTTACGTTTTATCCATAATCCCGGCTTTTATGGGACAGCCTCTTGCGGCACTACAAACAATCGGACTGAAGGAATGGTTAGCTTTGATATGGTACGGACTTATTGTAACCGCTTTGGCCTTTGTGTTTTTCTATGAGGGTGTGAAACGCTGTGACGCTTATACCACCGCTGCGTTTTCCGGGATGATTCCTTTGACCTCCATGCTTTTGTCCCTGTTTCTTTTGAAAGAAGAAATAGGGTATGCGCAATGGGCGGGAGGACTCCTTATAATTTTCAGTATGCTGCTGATCGGAAGAAAACAAAAATCGGAGAAAACGAAAGAAGTTTCCGCTTAACCTACATATCAGCTTATAGATAGCAAGTAACGTACAAGAATTCAGGAGGGTGTTATGGTTACAATTGATGAAAGTATCGGTACTACTTATCCCGGAACAAAAATGGGAATCTTGGTCATGAAAGGAGTTTCTTACTCCGGCTCATACGATGAATCAGAAATGACGCAGGTCCTTAATGGATTACGCCTGAGATACGGCCATTTGGAGAGAAAGGAATTAAAGGAGCTTTATCCTATTGCAGTATATGTCGCCTATTATAAAAGATTTGGGTATAACTATCATCTTCTAGCGCAACTGGAATCTGTGCTGAAGGGAAAAAAAGCATTGCATACCGAATCGGGACTGTTACAGGCCATGTTTCTTTCAGAGCTTGATGGTATGCTGCTTACCGCTGGCCATGATACAGCCAGATTGCAGTTGCCCTTACAATTAAAAACCGCGACCGGAACGGAGGCTTATGAATCAATTTCCGGAAAAGTGGTGACTGCTGTAAGCGGAGATATGATGCTGTGTGACAGCAGCGGTACCATATCCAGTATTCTGCGGGGTCCAGACTACAAAAGCCGGATTACATCATCCATTACAGAGGTTCTTTTCTCGATTTACGCGCCTCCGGGCATTGATGCAAATTCTATCGAAACCAATCTTAAGAAGTTAGAAAAAAGTATCAGAGCCTTTTCGCCTTCCTCAAAAACAGAGCTGTTGCAGATTTTCTCACAGGGCTAATACTTACTTGAAGCTTTTTTACAACAGAGCACAGGGCAGCAGTCATGTTGCCCTGTGCTCTGTTGCAGTAGGGAAAGAAGGTATAATTAATAATAGTAATTAAAGAAGTAAATAGATGCAGTTTGTTTTCTTGATCATATTCAAAGCCTGTGGAAAACCACGTATTGCATGAAGACGCATTATTTTCTCATGTTGAATTATTACGAAATAGACCACCGATCCGTAACCGAAGGAAACGGCGGGTACCTATAAAGCTTAACGAACTCATACAGACCATCAACCTGTTCATACGAGGATGGGGTAGCGGGAGGTTCCTGTCCTCCGGGTCCAAACAGAATGATTGAGAAAATACATTTTTAGACTTGTATTCTAAGTTGTTCTTATATAATATTAAAAAACATGAAGTGTTAATAAAATGTCTTTACAAAAAGCTGAAGATCGAATGTATAAGAAAAAGCTCTTTGAAAGTCCAAGTATGAGAGGAAAGACCATTAAAGCCATCATTAGTACTCTTCATGAAAAAAACAAACGAGAAGAACAGCACTCCTTCCAACGATAGACAACCAGAAGGATTTGAAATAGATTATGAAAAAATTAGTCCTTGGTATATTGGCCCATGTGGATGCGGGCAAGACCACATTATCAGAGAGTCTGCTTTATCTGAGCGGTAAAATTGGCAGATTGGGAAGAGTGGACAATAAGGATGCTTATTTAGATACCTATGAGCTTGAAAAAGCAAGAGGAATCACCATTTTTTCCAAGCAGGCCATGTTTGAAATAGGTGAGACTCAGATTACCTTACTGGATACCCCGGGACACGTAGATTTTTCGGCTGAAATGGAAAGAACACTTCAGGTGCTGGATTATGCCATTTTAGTGATAAGCGGTGCGGACGGGGTGCAGGGGCATACCAAAACATTATGGCGGCTCCTTCATACGTATCGGATACCGGTTTTTTTATTCGTCAATAAGATGGATCAGAATGGGACGGATAAGGACAAGCTAATGAACGAATTGAAAAAGCAGCTGGATGATGGGTGTCTTGAATTTGGACAAGTTGAGACGGATGATTTCTATGACCAGCTGGCCATGTCTGAAGAAATAATGCTGGAAACCTTTCTGGAAACGGGACAAATTGAAACTTCGCAGATTAAAAGAGCTGTCACGGAGCGCAAAGTTTTTCCGTGCTTTTTTGGTTCCGCTTTAAAATTAGAGGGTGTTGAGCAATTTATGCAGGGCATTGTGAAGTATGCCATGATACCTTCCTACCCCGATGAATTCGGGTCTAAAATATTCAAAATAGCAAGAGACGAGCAGGGAAACCGCCTTACCTATATGAAGCTTACAGGCGGAAGACTCAAGGTGAAAGATGTCTTAACGAATAGTATCTGGAAAGAGAAAGTTAATCAAATTCGCATTTATTCCGGACAGAAATTTGAGGCAGTGAACGAGGCAGAGGCAGGTTCTGTATGTGCAGTAACAGGGCTCGGCCAAACCAGACCGGGAGAAGGATTAGGGATAGAGGAAGCTTCAGATGCACCGGTATTGGAACCCGTGCTGTCCTATCAGATTATTCTGCCGGAAGGCTGTGACCCAAGAGTGATGCTTCCTAAGTTACGCCAGATTGAAGATGAGGAGCCGGAACTTCACATTGTCTGGGATGAGCAGCTGCAGGAAATTCAGGCGCAGATTATGGGAGAGGTGCAGATTGAAATTCTGCAGAGCCTTATCCAAAGCCGTTTTGGGGTTGATGTGGCCTTCGATGCAGGAAGAATTGTCTATAAGGAGACCATTGCTAATGTAGTAGAAGGGGTAGGGCACTATGAGCCATTGCGGCATTATGCGGAGGTCCACTTGTTATTGGAGCCGGGTGAGCCGGGAACTGGTCTGCAGTTTGGGGCAGAATGCAGTGAGGATAGCTTAAGTAAAAGCTGTCAAAGACTTATTTTATCCCATCTGGTAGAAAAAGCCCATAAAGGAGTTCTAACAGGGTCAGGGATTACAGATATGAAAATCACTTTAGTCTCAGGTCGGGCACACAATAAGCATACGGTCGGGGGTGACTTCAGAGAGGCTACCTACCGTGCAGTGCGCCAGGGTTTAAAGGAGGCAGAATCCATATTACTGGAGCCGTTTTATGCTTTTCAGCTGGAACTGCCTGAGAAAATGGTAGGAAGAGCTATGACGGACATTGAGAAAATGCATGGCACATGCGAAATATCACAGACAAACGGCGAGATGGCGGTTCTTGAGGGGAGCGCTCCTGTTATCACCATGAGAAATTATCAGCAAGAGGTAGTCGCCTATACCAAAGGACTTGGCAGGCTGTTTTGCAGCTTGAAAGGGTACGAACCATGCCATAATGGGTCAGAGGTCATAGAAAGTATCGGATATAATTCGGAAAGAGACCTGGAAAATCCGACAGGTTCTGTATTTTGTGCCCATGGGGCCGGCTTTTTGGTGGATTGGGATGCAGTAAAGGACTACATGCATGTTGAAAGCTATCTTCAGAAAAAAGACGATTTATCGGGAGAAACAACCCCAAACCAGGCCTCATACACAGAAGAGCGGTGGATCAGTTTAGAGGAGATTGACCAAATTATCAATAACACCTTCTATGCGAACCAAGGGAAGAAGTCTGCCTGGAAAAGACGCAAAACAGCCCGCGAAAGTTATTATGAACCGGTTACCTATGTTAGCAGAGAGAAGGAAAGCAAAGAAGAGTATCTCCTTGTGGACGGTTATAATATTATCCACGCATGGCCTGAACTGAAAGAGCTTGCAGATGACAATATGGACGGTGCCAGAATGAAATTGCTTGATACTCTAAGTAATTATCAGGGGATCCGAAAATGTCAGATTATCGTTGTGTTTGATGCTTACCGTGTTCAGGGGCATATTGAGGAAGTCATCGACTATTATAATATCCATATGGTATATACCAGGGAGGCACAAACGGCGGACCAGTATATTGAAAAATTTGCCCATGATTATCAGAAACAATACAATATTACAGTTGCAACGTCAGACGGTTTACAGCAGCTCATTATCAGGGGGGCAGGATGTGCCTTATTATCCGCCAGAGAACTGAAGGTTGAGATCGACGGGGCTAATGAAAGAATTAAGCAGGAATATCAGGAAATAAAGGGAATAGATCATAATTACCTAGTAGATGCATTGTCTCCAGCCACGAAACAGCATATGAAAAAAATAGTTAGAAGAGAAAATAATCAGTAAAAAATCATGTTGTATACTCTGCTGCTTAATGCCAGATATGCTGAGGAACGAGAAATATAAGAATCATCCACTTGGAGCAGGCCAAAGCCGACTCCCGGATAAAGGTGTTGGCAATTTTACTACCTTTCATGGATGGCATACGTTTCAACATTCGTCATGTTCGTCTTGACAATAGGCGGCCACTCTTTAAGCCTTTCGACCATATATTCAGCAAGCCGGCTCGCGTCTTTACTGCATTTTTCCTTCACCGCCGGATCAAGTCTGGCCAGTTGAAGGAGCGCTGTCAGCAGTTCCTGGAATGTATCGGCGATAGTTTTGCAGCAAGCGTTGCATCTTTCTTCATACTCCGTGGTAAAGGTTGGGGAGGCTGCAGTTTTTGGCCTGCTTGTTGGTTTATCGGTTTTTTTGACGGTCAGATATTCTATTTTGATATCCTGAGGATTATTTGGCATGGGCATGACTTGAGCCTGCTCTTTCTCAGGAGCGGTTTGGTTCCGTTCTTTGAGAGCCTGATCCCTCTCCCGGGCGGACAT
>Ga0074193_1000935_pt1 | contig 41515 bp, 55 predicted proteins | sample EPASupsiteHSE605_FD_64523 | JGI IMG/M metagenome (GOLD analysis project Ga0074193, IMG submission 64523) | Bioremediated contaminated groundwater from EPA Superfund site, New Mexico - Sample HSE6-05 | ecosystem: Environmental > Aquatic > Deep subsurface > Groundwater > Contaminated ...
AGAAAATTAAACCTGCGGGATCTGTTTTGAGGTATGAAACGGAAATCAAGTTCGATGATATTATTTGTGATTTGCACCTTGAATATCGTAACGAATTTCGCCAGGAGCGCAAAGAATACTTTATTGAAATTGAATTGAACAGTTCAGGAGATGTAATACAGAAGATTGAAAAGTATAACCGCTTATTCAGAGCAAGGCGGCGAGATAATAAAATTAATGACGGTTTATATGTCCTGTGTTCTAAAGTCTCCGCTATGGGCAAAATAGAACGAGGCAATTTAGATATGCCTGTTAAGGTGTTGTTGCTCAGTGATCTGTCTGCCGGGTGGCAATGGTAAAGGTGGCTACGTCACAAAATAAAAGGGAGCAAACAGGAGAGTTAGAAAGGAGGTACTCATGTTAGAATTTGGTTTTTTGATTTTAGTTGGTGTTTATCTGCAAATTGTTCTTGTGCGAGATAAGAAGTACAGAAAACAAATGTTGGCGATAGCCAAACAGCAACGTAGGAAAGTGCAGTATGTACCTGCAAGCCTTCACAATGTTGTTCGCCTGTCCGACTATCGCCGCCATAAACAATCTGCCGGGAACGCTGGTTAAGATTGGGAATTGAATCCCAACAAGGGCAGGAATTTCACCTTTCCTGCTCCCTACATAATATTATGTCCAGTTCTTTGAAAAATAAATAAGGAATATTAATCCAATAAACACCACACAATGCCTGCCAGGTATATCACCAGTATAAGGATTAAGCCGATGCCGCTATGCTCCATGGGCTATTCTGCCGGCTTGTCGAGCGTGGCCTTGTTGGAGAAGTAGTACGCCTGCGCAGCTGCCGCCATGGTCCCCAGTACGCTAAACTTCTCTACAGACATGTTGGGTACAAAACAGGCAACAATTACCGCGCCGGTCAGTGTAAATGCCAAAATTGCCCTTGTGCCGCCTAGTTTTTTAATCATGATAATACCTCCTTATTCGTAAATTACTTCGAGTCCATATTCAACTGCCGCTATATGTTCGAGCTTACAACCTCTTGTATTTTCCCAACCCTTACAGAAGTAAGCGGCATGACAGAGACTCATATTTTCGAGAGATTTAGCTAAGAAGCAAAGCGGGATCTGAACAACGCCGCGCGCTTCCATTTGGTCATTGTTATACCATTCGTCCGTGAACAGGGTATTAATGATTTCAAATCCTTTTTCTTCAAGAGCCTTAATCGCCCTGTTCCTTGTAGCGACAATTTCCTCATTGCTTTTTCCCGCCATTGGTTGTGACAACATTGCTTTTTTAATCATGATAACACCTTCCCTTATTTAATATAGTTCGCAACTTTGATCAACAGGTTATCAAGGTACATCACGCATTGAGCCGCCAACTCCCAGTAGTCAGGACTGGTTATAATTCCCTTGGCCTGCAGGACGGTCAATGCCTCGTCAACGGTTGTAATTCCCACCGGCTTCGCCTCCTTCCCTATGCCCAAGTAATCCATAATCCCTTGGGCGATTGCTAACGCTATTTTGCCCTGAATGGCCGGGTCTGCTAGTTGCCCTTTCTGCTCCGGGTTGGAAATAAAACCGCACTCGCACAATATAGATGGCATTTTAGTCTCCCTGTTCATGTGCAGGTCTGCTGTTTTGATACCACCATCCGGCCAGCCGGTAGCCGCTACTAATTGAGCCTGTACCGCTTGTGCTAGTTTCTCGGCTTGTCCTCCGGTTCCCTGGATATATGTCGAAACATAATTAGCGTCCTGGTATACGCTAGAATTACAATGGATACTTACTGCGTAGTTGCATTTCATGTTATTCAGCAGACTGGTCCGGGTGACCAGTTCTAGTGTTTCGTCAATGGTTCGAGTCTGGTATGTATCCACCCCGCTTGCCTGCAATATCATTGCAACCTTTTGAGATATGCCCAGAGTAACATCTTTTTCCTTTACCCCGCTTGGGCCTACGGCTCCGGGGTCTCTGCCGCCATGGCCGGGATCAATTCCTATTAGCATAAATACCTCCTAATACTTCACTTTGTAGGTTGAAAAATTGGCAGTTTTCAATTTGGCTTCGGTTTCTACCTGCCCCGCCTGGTTGTAAAATGCACCTGTCTGCACCCGGTATAAAGGCCATCTATTTGCTTGATACGTTAAGTCCAGAATCCCTCTACCAAACAAATAAGAACTGCCATCCGGGACTTTGCGGATATGCTTGAACAGTATCCCCTCGGCTGAAAGGAAATTCGGGCAAGAGCCGTCTATTTCGCTTTCTGTTGGGAATCTGCCCTCGCGCTTATAAAACATATCTGCAAGTAGAGCACAGGACCCTGTAATGTGAGGGGTTGCCATGCTGGTACCCGAAATTGTCTTGTAGGTGCTACCGGGCCACGAGGAATAAATATTGGTTCCAGGAGCCGCAACGTCTACCCCGTCAAAAGAATTGGAATAAATGGCTATTGAGCCATCTTGATTTATACTTGCGGTTGTGACAACCTCAGAAATATAGGCGGGGTAGCTGAATATCTCACTTGTTGTAGGGTCGCCATCCCCACTGTTACCTGCTGCAACACACACAATTACGCCACCGGCAACTAACTCTCTAATATAGAAAGCCATCAGGGAATCATACGAACCAGCACCAAAACTACAGTTGATAGCAACTACCTTATCGGCAATGGCGCAAGACTTATTCCAATTTATCACTGTTATAAATGCTTCTTCTATTGCTGTTCCATTCAGGCTACCATCAGCATTGGCTACCTTCAGTGGCATAATCCTGGCTTCGGGGGCTACACCAACAGTAGTTCCTGCGATAATCCCGCTAACATGAGTACCGTGGCCGACTGTATCAGCAACATTAGAACTGCCATCTACTAGATTGCGAGGGTTAATTATCTTGCCAGCAAGTTCGGGATGATCTACCTGGCAACCGGTATCAATGACGGCAACAACTCTGCCGCCGCCTTTGGAATGTTCCCAAAAAGAAGGAGCGTTCACCAGACTTAAATTCCAGGGAACGCTCAAAGGTATAACTGTTTCTTGAATTGTGTAATCGGGTATTTTGATCATATGTACCTCCTTAATGTCCTGCGAACCATCCGCAGGCGGTCGTAAGCAATGCAATTAATGCAGTGGCCCATAACGGCAAGCGGTTTGCAAATTGCTCCTTCAGTTCTTTTACATCTGCCTTGAGCTCCCCCATGTTTACGAATAGGGTTTTTACTTGCTCCTGTAACTGGGTTACTTCTACATCATTCAAAGATAATCGCCTCCCCCGGTTTATTTGACTGAGTATCGTATTATTTAGTTAGCAGGCGTAATTGAAGTGTAGCAGCACTTCTTCCCTCCCCTCGGTGGGTTGCCTGCGCCTACCTTAAACTACTTGCAAGCGGGTTGAACCAGTTATTTTAGCCTGTTCGTTATGCCTGTTGACCATAATTTCTTTTATCTCTGTATAACTCATTCCGGCATGAATAAGCCCGGTTATGATTAATTCGTACTGTTGGATCTGCTCTAATTCGTCCGGCCCGAAGAAGTCGCGTAGAGCATCTTTTACTTTTAAGCCTCGCTCGGACCTCAACTCTGCAACAGATTTATTGAACAGTAGTTTGTAAATTAGTCGGGTATAGTTGGGATAGGCAAATTGCTTATGGGGGCTTTCTGGAATAATGTCCCGAATGGTATCCGTTAGCATATTGCGTACGATCTTGCTTGCTTCTCGGCTTGCAATCTGTTTAATATCTCGTTTGTTTAGAATCCTGTATCGCTTTTCAACCTCGATAAAATACCTTCGTATGATACGCCCTTGCTCGTTGTTCTCAACCATGGCAATTTCTTTTGCAGTATCAATTTTGAAAATATATTCAGTAGTTGGCCTACCGCCTGTACTTTTTCCGAAAAGCCGGAAAAAGTCTTCGCCATCAATGAAGTTATATTTTTCAATACGGTCTGCTATCCAGGTCGCGAACCTTGTTTTAACCTCTAGGTTTTTATGCAGCTCCCGCGCATTTACTACTTGATCACCAATATCTGTTTCGTAGACTGGCACCATTCCGTTTTCAATAAGAACTAAGTTACTCATAAAATTCCTCCCTACAATTAATTTTCTGCATGAAAAAAGGCGGTATTTCTACCGCCCTGATAAATAGATATTTAGTTGACTTATTTTGACCTTCATATAGTTGGTGCGAAAAGGATATAATAGTTAGTGAGGTGTTGCCTATGACATGGCATAGAATAGACGAACTATTGAACGTAGCAGGGTATATCGTTTTAGGGTTTTGGGTGCTTCAATTTATATGGTATGCCTATGTTTTAGGGTACGATGCGAAGCCCCTATCCTATACAAAAAGCAATGAATGGTTACAGTAAAAAGCGGGGCTATTGCCCCGCTCCTACTTTATCTACCGTTTGCCACAACTCCTGTATCCGCTTTTGCTTTTCCTGGTCCGTTAGTTTGTTGTCCTTGCTTAACGTCCTAATCTGTTCTACTATGCTTTCTATCTTGCGCTGCTTCATAATTAAGTCATACTGCGCCTGCCTGTCTCCGCTCCCCTCCACTTGTTGGGTCTGATTCTCTGACAATGGCCTACGATTGTTTTTGTAATAATCCTGTGACTCCCGGAACGCTCCCCGTCCGAACAATACCCCGCCAACTGCATTGGTAGCATCGGGCACAATCGGATAATTCATAGTTTTTTCGTCCTTGTAAACGCCACTCTTTTGGATTGCATCAAGTCCCTTTAGGCTTTTATCTACCTGTGCGCCACCGTAAGGTAACAACAAATATTTACCAGGGTCCTGTAACGCTTTTTGTGGCAATATTCCTGTACCGAATCGAGTGGGGTCTGAATCTCCCATCAGGCCTTTGCGAGAAGGCATTTGATAATCCCCAACTTTAAAACCATATTCAGGATAGAGTTGGGCGGCAAATTGACCACCAGGCAAGTTGCTTAATACTTCCCCCCCTAATCTTCCACCTGCCAAAATAGCTTTTTCCCCTGTGCCCTTGCCGTTCTCGCCTGCCATGATATTAACCGCATCTGCTATAGCATCTACTGGGTCAAATAGCGGCCTGTCGCCTCGCGTTTTCTCGATTATGTTATTGGCTACCCATAACCCTGCAAATAACGTGACAAGGCCAGCGAAGTCCTTTTCTTTTACGAAGTCCTTCTGTATCTTCCACATATTAGCCACTTCCAGGGTAAAAGGCATAAATGTCTGTACGATCTTGGATTTCTGTTGTAGCGGAATCTCCCCTATGCCTCTACCAGCTACAAGCCTCCTGGCGTTAGAATCTGCATATGCTATTGGGTTTGATATGCCTTTAGTATTCAATCCCTTTTGATAGCAGGAATACCATACTGCATCAGTCCCTAGTCGGTCACTGAACTCTAACATCCAATCTGCAAACCTACCCGGTTGGTCAATTAGCCTAGTGTCAAACTGTCGATATTGTCCTGCATGGAACCGTTCTTTTAAAAATGCCGACTGATTGCGCAAGGGATTGTCCGAAAACAAATCAGTTATAGCCCTGCCTATGCCTATCGCGGAATCTTTTTTTGCAAAAGCCAATCCTTGCGCGATATTGGTAGGCTGAATTAGGGGAGTGCCTAGATTAAATCTAATAGCATTACCTTTTGCCCTGCTATTCAGCCATGACAGCATAGCCATGTTTCTCCTGCCCAGCTTTTCCTGCGGCACCCTATCAATGGGGTTGGTTTTTCCTGCCAGGTCTTGCGAGAATTTACGCAGGAAGTTGATAAAGTTATTGGCATCCTTGGTCTTATTGGTCAGAACCGATAGGTCATCAGCCTGTCCTTCAAACTTTGAGATCATAGGGTCGATATGAATTGAATAACTGGCTTCGGGAAGATATTTCAAGAACCCTCCAACCGCATCCTCTTTATATGCCCCCAGTCCCTGCTTTTGCATAAATCCGTGAAACTTACTCTTGGGCAAGGTAAAATCTGAACGCCCTGCCAATTCGGGGGAAATTTCGGCCGGACTTCCAAAGATATTTTTTAACCCGCCTAATCCGGTCATTTCCTGCGTGTGGTGGAAGTAATCATCCCTTTTAGGAACGAACTTCCCGCGCATGGCTCTCTCGTACTCGGTTTCCAGAGCTTCAATCTTTCTCGTGCGGCCCTCTTTGGTGTAAAGGTCACTGTTCCTTAACTTCTCAATCTTTGCCGTTACTTCGTCCATTAATTCTTTTTTGCGGGCAGGGTCACGATTTGGGGAATTGTTAATATCATCAATCACATCATAGTATTTTTTTAACTTTTCATTAATATAAGTGATAGTCCCCTTTTCGTCCTTAAGTGCCTCAATCTGTTTCTCAATATCCGTCATTTTCTTGTCGGCATTTGGATATATCTCTGCCCTGGTCTTATTAACCTGATCCAGCATTTCATTGTATGTTTGCCTGAACCAATTCTCTGCCTGTACCACCTTGGCAGCTTTTTCCGCTCCGACCTCATTCACAAGGTCATTGTAATCATATTTGCGGTGAATCATGGCCCCTATTAGCTTCCCATCCTTGTCGAGTTCGGGAGTTACGTTGCTATCGCCATGCTGTTTTTTAAGGTTGTTTATAAAGTTGTCTGCCAACATTTTGCTTTTGGTGGCTGCGCTGGGAGCTTGGGCAAAGTATTTAGTTCCACCTTCGCCATATCTCTGAACCAGACTAGACAACTTGCTTCCTTTGGTTATGCCTAGGCCCTCGGTCACTTCCTTTAATCGTTCTAGCCAACTATTTTGATAATCAATGTTACCGGACTTCGCTTGGGTGAACTGGTTGGTCACGCTACCGGGTTCTAATTCCATATCTTTGCCATGGAATTGATTCTCGTTGCGGTATATGTCCTGACCGTATATCTGTCCACCTGAAATATCTTTGTAATTCATGGTGCCTGCTCCGGGAACGGGAGGCAATTCCGTTGAAGGCTTAACTGCGCTTTTGCCGACCAGTATTTCCTGCCCGCCCATCTTAAGAGTGGTTTTCCCCTGATTGAGTAATTCCTGCGACCTCTGCCAGATATACGGTAGATTCTGCTCTAGCTCCGGGTGTTCTGCCAGCATTTCCTTAGACCATACCGACCATTTGATACCCGTCTTTTTTAACTTCTCTGCGCCAGCCTCGACAATGGACCTTATGTCGTTTGGGGTTTCGTTCTTGAAGTTGGCCTCTGCCTTGGCAGCCACCTCTTGCCCCTGTATTCTGCCATTCTTAATATCGGCTAGATACCCCTGGTATTCATCAGCAAGCCTGTTCCGCATAACATCAATGTCTTTTAGATAGGGCATAACGGTCATATCGTCCCCAACTTTGCCTTTAAAGTTGGCAACAATGTTGTCTATGACATCCAAGACCTTTTTTAATATGCCGGGGGATTCCCCTCTGACCCTAGCCCAAAATTCAGGTTCTAGCATTTTTTCGGCCATAACATCAGAGGTTAATTCTCGGGAGTGAGTCTCCGGACCATATTCCAAATTGTTGTAGTGATTAGTGATCCCCTCTTGATTTGCAATGTGTTCCTTGATGATCTGCGTTAGTCTTGCGTGTACTTCCGGTGCTATCTTTTCTAAGACGTGGATTACCTCATGGTTAAGGACGTACAACAGGGGTTGCTTGGTGTTCGCGTTTACATAAATATTGTCGCCCAGTTGCGCCCCTGCTGCATCCAGATTCTTAACGGGAATTACACTCCGACCAGTGTTTGACTTTGCCATCAGATCAGCGGCCTGCATTTCCGGGTTATTCATAGCTTCGGGTGCATATTCAGCCTTGCCGCCGCCTATCTTGATCGGGCCTAATCGCTTTTGCATAGCTCGGTTAAGGCGTTCTACTTCGGGTGGTTGCGGTTCGCGCTTCAGAGATAAAGACGGATTGTTACTCTGGATCTCATTCTTAACAATAGCCTCTGATGGATAAGTTATATTGCCCTTTTTGCCCCTAAGATTAATACCCGGAACTGTGGGCAGTCCTTCCGGCAATGCCGCCGGCATACCCGGACCGGTTCTCGCTACTCCGTAAGGGTCAACGTAATAATTAGGGCCTAACGCAATGGGCGGGTTGCCTGTTGGTTCAGTCCTATCTTTATAAATTTCCCAGTTTGGTATTTTGCCAGCAGGCAACATCGGCGTGGGTGTAGTTCCTAATGCCAACGGTTTATTCCCTGGCGGTAAAGCTATGGGTTGTTTTCCTGCTGGCAATTCCAGTTGTGGTTTTCCTACATGGGTTCTGCCCAGTGGTCCAACCGTGAAGTCTGGTTCTGCCGCCTGCTTCCACTCCTGGACCGTATTGGCATAAGGGTCGTCAACCTCTACCTCATTGTTTCCAGCAAAGGGATTAGTGTTTACCCGCGGCAAGGTGTTGCGTTTTAACAACTCCCCTGCTTTTGGTTCTCCTAAATACTTGCCCCCATATTTTGCGAAATCCCCTGCTAAATCTCCTGCTCCACCCAAAACCGTTTCTGCTGCTCCGAATTGCAAGGCTTGTTTACCCATGTTTTTGACTGTATCTGTGGGTGACATTCCCTGCGTTACTCCTTCTACACCCCCATATCCAAGACCAGCAACACCACCATGAATAGCACGACTACCCGCCTTACCCAACACACCTTTTTCAGCTAATCCGGCCACTTTAGGGGCCAACGGGCTAAGTAATTTAGTTGCGCCGTTCATAGCCGAGCCACTTGCGGAAGTCATGGCCCCCGCTTCACCGCCAGGACCGATAAGTCCCAAACCAAACCCCAACAGTCCAGCGGCACTATCTGCCACCTTATTGCCCGTCGTAACTTCCGGCAAGTATTGCTGATCGTCCATTAATCTGGTTCGCTGTTGTTCGTTAAATAGCTTTTTGGCAAAGCTGGATAAACCAGAATCGTCAGCCTTGGGAGTGTAGTAATATGATTGTTTGCGCTTAAGCAGCTCTGCCGCTTGGTCAGGAATATATGGGTTGAGAAAGTTCTTGTTCTTCTTGGCATAATCTGCCGCATTGGTTGCGGTCTGCTCGTTTTGGAAGTCTTGCAATTGATGAAAATTGCCTTGCCCTGTAGGGGTTACTATCGCAAGTGCCGGGTCTACGCCGTTGACTATACGTCTGTTCTTCGCGGTCTGGTCGGCTTGATCCAGATTCCGCGTCGCTGGCGATACCGTGGGCGGCTTTAAGCTTCTTTTCGCTTCTTCGCCCAAACTGTCATAACTGGTTATGCCAGCATCTATATCCCGTTGAGCTTCTTTTAATAACCATCTAGGAATAGCCATTTAGCCACCCCTTTCTTATTGGCTTAATGCCTGTTTTTTGTATAACTCCCTGTAAGCATCTTGCAATGCTGCCAAACTGAACACGCTCGTGTTGTTTGCATATCTGCCCAACGATGGATTCTCTAAGCGTGGGTCTGCTTTTGCCGCCGCGTCAACTCTAGCATTAAAAGCATCTTGAGATGCGGAATCGTCTTTTGCGGCATTATGTTCGATTTGATATATTTCGTATGCGGTAAGTCCACCGCCACTTCCGCCACTTAAAGTCTTACTAGTCGCCGCCTTAATCTGGTTCAACTGAGCAAGAGCGATATCTGTATCGTATTGCCCGGCATCAACCTTTTGTTTTAGCTCTTGAACTTTTAGTTTTTCCGTTTCAGTTGCATTGGAATTAATAATCTCCTGATAAGCAATATCAAGTGCGTATTTCTTATTAGCCAGTATTGTCGCCTGTACAGCTGGATTACTGCTTGACTTGCTATAATCAAACTCCTGCCCTGCCAGTGTGCGAGTGTCGCCCAAACTGCCAGTTAATTGCGCCTCTGCCAGCCTGTTCGCTCGATCTGCATTGTACTGGTTAATCATGGCCTGCATAGCCTGCGCTTCTACATCAGCATTAGCGCTTGCCACATCTGAAGCATAGCCAGATTCGACATTACTTCTCTGCCTCTCGATGTTTGCCAGATTAGACGCTTCCTGCTGGTCTAATGCCCCTATCTGCCCCTGTAGTCCAGCATTGCGGTATATCTCCGGCATTGCACCCGCCGCGCCCTTGATACCTCTGGCGGCCATGTACTGCGCGAAGTTCATCGCTCCGACATCAGATGCCGCCGCCGCTTGATTGCGCTTGTCGTAGTAGGTCGGGGCTACGTTGGCTTTCTCGGTGTCGAGTGAACCTAGTGCGCTGGTTTTGGCCTTATCGAGTGAGGCAATACGGCTTTGGCGCTGGGCCGCTTTGAGCTGTTCGATGTATTCTTGGGGGTTGATTTCTTTTGGTTGCTCAATTATAGGTTGCTCAGGAACTAGAGAAGCTTTATTTGCTGCTGGACTTGCCGTAATTAGTCCAGTGGTACCTGGAACTACAGAATAATTGCTTCCGCTTAAGGCTTGTGATATTTGGGCATTATTTGTTGGCCCTGATGCATTACCGTAAGCAGATGTATTGGCGGCCGCTGTCGCCTGTGACACCGTTTGTCCTGAGTTTATGGCGTTTGCAACTTGCAAGGCATAACCGCTTAATCCATTTGTATTTAGCGCCATTATTTCTTCACTTCCTTTCAAGAAAGGCAATAAAAAAGAGCCTTTCGGCTCTTAATTGTATTTATTGCATTGCTCTTAATCGCGTTCGTTCCGTATCGTCTATGTCTTTTTGTGATGCTCCCAATATTCGCAACACGCTTATCTGTCGCAAGTAAGAAATGTTCTCGCTTTCTCTTATGTTAACAATATTATAGTTATCGCTACACAAATGCAAAGATTCATGCACTAAAGTAGATGCCAAATATTCTATGTCGTTTTTTTGCAACAACTTGTAACTTAATATATAGTTATCGCGCCCTGCTGTAATTGCGTAAGCTTCTCCAAGCTGACTGCTTAGTGCTATGGATGATACCAGTATATTTTGGGTATACCTGCAAACTACCTCGTAATCAGCAGGGTCTTTCTCTTTTAATAAGGCTAGTGCTTGTTTAACCTCATTAACAGATACGCTGTCACCGGATATATTGGGCTCCTTAACGCTGGTCACTATCGCCTGGCTACCATCCCAATCAACCTGCGCGCCCAGCCCCTCGCTTACTGCTCTCAGTGGTACATAGGTGCGATCATTTATTATCAGTCCCGGTGTGTTTAGCACCTTGCCGTTGACTATTACATTTACCGGGGCATCAGCTATTGCAGGACTCGCCAGCATTAATATCATCACTACCGCAAGCAGGATCTTCTTCATACGATCACTCTCCTTTGAGAGTATTATACTCTGAGAAGCAGTAAATATTCTACCATGAGACACGGCGCAAACTATTCTATGGCTAACCATGCAACTTGACTTGTACCTCCGCAAGGTAATTTAAACCCGTTTGCATTTACATACGCATTAGCAGATGCGTCAAAACTTCCGCCATAATACTGCCACGGACAAGTAAAAACTGAATCTTTCCACACAAGATAAGGAAAGCCCGCTATTGTAATAATTACTATCGATGGGGTAAAACCAAATGCTTGGCTTACAGTCAAGGCGCTACCCGTAGTGTTTGATTCGCTAAAGTAATAAGTATATGAACCCGATGGGGTTCCGGTTCCGCTTGCATAATTTTTGCCTATAGCCCCAGTCCCAGTTAATTTCGTTTTGGCATCATCTTTATAAAATGTCTTACCAGCCAATACATTGGCGGCTATCGCATCACCAGTCAAGGCCAATGTTCCCGTTATGTCCCCCGCATCCGTACTAGCTGTTTTGCCAAGGAGAAGGTCGGATGCTGCAGCGTCACCGCTACCTCCTTCACCCTGTACAATAAAATTTGTGCCATCATACCTCAAGGTATAGATACCACCATTTTTAAGGTTTGTTACATCGTCCCCGCTGGCTCTTTTTATTGCCTTTGCTCCCTTATCGTTCCAGTTAAGAGTGCTTACGTCCGTACTGTCTGCGTTGATCTTTACGCTAATAGCCATTCCCGCCGCTAATGCGGCTATGGCAGGAGTAGCAATAGAGTAAGCATTACCTACGTTGGTGGTAGCCCCTCCATAGGGTACTTGCAGTGTATAATCAATTAAATGCGCGTCCGCTTCCGCTATGTGAGTAGCGTTGAACCACGCCACAAAATCAGCTCCGAATTTATCGAACAGTGCTTTGAGCTGTGTCGGTGTCAATCCGCCTACATCATTGGGCAGATTGTCTAATGCGGCTATATTATTTGTTGCTACTGCGCAAGCCGTAAAACTCATATAAATTACCTCCTATTACGGATTTCCCCACCCGTTCTTGATGGAATGGTTATCGAAAGAACCGTGGCGGTGTCGGTGTCGTTATTTGAAATTATTAACTTGAAATAGTCTATCTTTTTAGCCTTAATCTTGAATTTAAAAGGCTGGGGTGAATAATTGGTCTCAAAGGAAAAATGTTCAAAGTCCATGTGGTCAAAGGTGCTGACTGAATATTCTGCTGTATAGGTGTCAGACGAGCCGTTAATGTCCGTCTGATAGGAAATATCAATGTGAGTCTTAATCCTCGGCAAGATGGTAACGAAGATCCTCTGTATGAACTTTCGTAGCCATTCCACCCCGAAGTTGAAAAATCCCATTTCCCAATAGTCGGTGATGGTCGTGCCGTTGTAGGTCTTTAAGGTCTCGTCAAACTTCATTATTTGCCCCGCTGTAGTGCCGAAATACATTATGGAGTCAACTACGCAAAAACAGGTTGGCGTGTCTGGTAGCTCTAAAATGTGCCATGTATCGGTGCGGTAATTAAACACCCATATCACCTTACCCACGCATAGCCAGTAAAGCCCCTTGTCGCTCCAATCCACGGTTAAGGCGGTTGTGAGGTCTACCGCATCAAGGTCATTCTGCACCCGCTTGCTCAGCCATTGAGCGTTTTTCTCGTTCATGACATAGGTGCTGACCCACTCATAAACTCCCTTCCAAATAGTCAGAGGGTTGTTCATAATGATTTGCGTCTGCCCCTTTGCCACATTGCCAATCTTTGCGTTCATAGGAAATACTGGAAACAACGCCGTTACTGCGCCGGTTGTGGCATCAATGTAATCTTCTTCCTCTGAGTACCACGCTGAAGCTTCCGAAGAATCGCCAGAGGTGAATATGATCTGCTTGTTGTACTGCGTCACTATGTCCGTGATCTCATATTCGCCCACATCTGACTCCGCAAACTTAGGCCAGAATGAAGGGTCTGAGCCTCCCGCCATCGTTACGCCCGAAGGATAGCGGGTATTCTTGTGGTCAGGATTGCCAAATATCCAATAGCGGGCGTAATAGACCCCGCCATAGTAGTTGTTCTTTGTGATGGTTGCTCTGTCGCCAGTGACTTCCTTTGTCCAGGTGATGACTACATTGTTTACTCCTGTTGGTGGAAAGGTCACAAAGGTTACTGTGCCATTAGCCGTACTTACTGAGTAATCCACGGTAACAGTCTTTAGCGTCCCACCTACATATACAGAGTCCACCGAGTCAATATCCAGCTCTGCCAACTGAAAAATTGTAGCTGACCCATTGCCAGAGAACTTCTGCGTTTTGGCTCCGGTGAGGTAGTTAATGCTCTCCAGCATCGTCCCGCCTCCGGTTGGTGGCGCGGCTGTGTAAACAGTCGGCACATAGCCTGCGACTGCCGCAATACTGCCAATACCAGCCCAACTATATAGTTCTGTGCCGTTCATAATATAAACGGTGTTATTGGACACAAAAAAGGTGGTCGGGTTAGCGTCCACCAGTGTGCCTAAGTCTGTATTTGTCCCTGCCGCTATGTCATGCTCGTACACATGACCGTTGCAGGCGAATATCAAGTGATCTGTACCGGATAGCGAGCCGTACCACATGCCATTTATGCTATGCGCACCAAGGGTATTAAATAACTGGATATAGCCAAACATCTTGCTGAGCTTAAAATCATCGCTTATATACCAATTACTCATATTTGATGCCTCTCCGAGTTGCAGCAGGGTTTCGGTTGCGGACTTGTTTACCCCCTTGAACTGATCTATGGTAAAAGGGACTAAGGTTGCCATTTGTTCACCTACTTTCGGGCAATAAAAAACCGCCGAAGCGGTAAGCAGAGTTTATTTAATGCTGCTTATTGAATACAAGTCCTTAATTTCCGAAGGTTGCAGGGCCGTTTTAACCATGCTGTCAATCTTCAACTCTCTGTACTTCTCCTTGCACCTTGCCGCCAGTGCATCATTTTGGTCAGCCATTGCGAAATGCTCTGCAATATAATAAGCCCCAGAAGTAGCCGTGATGTCGTCGATTTCCAACGTCTGCGTGAGCGCTGTTATCTTGACCGGTACCGGGATATACTTAATCCGGATAATGCCCTCATAGCTGAACATAACATATAACTCGTTCGCGCCCTCCCATTTAACCGAGGAACTCCCTTCCTGGTATTGCCAATTTGGATATTCACTCACTATCTGACTCCTGCTCTTGAAGTCTGTAGGCATCGTCACCTTCACCCACGGCTTAAAGTCAGGAACCTTTGCGGCTGTAGCGAATCTGTACGGTGATAATGCCCGGTTGTTATGCTTGAAGTAATATGAGCCGCTAACCGACATTTTCACTGTGCCACCACTTGCTGTGAGTATGCCCCTGATTGGCAGGAATGAGGTAGTGCCAGCAGGTACAGTGATGCTTATAGTGCCCGCAAAAGGTGTCTCTGCGCCGCCATTGAATGAGTATACGCCGCTTAATGCCGCGCCGTTCTCGGTGAAGGTCAGGGTGCAATTGCCGTCAGTCTCGATGTAGAAGCAATACGCGCCCTTGGCGGAATAGTCCTGCGTTTCGGCATTGTTTTCTTTAATAATGCCCATCTGTCCGGTATCGCCTAAAAGGTTGTTCTTGCGGAAACAGGACAGTTCGAAAGTCTTGTACAGATCCCCGTGGGATGACATTTCCTTCTGCCAGAGGTCTAGCAAATAGGGTGCGCGGTATTTGTATTCTTTGATCTGACTGTCCACAATTGTACCCGTGTCCGAGAGCTCATCAAGTATTGCTATAGACCTCGAAAAAATTTCATCTCCTGTGTATGCCATGATTTACCCCCTTTCTTGGGAAATAGAAAAGCCACCCCGAGGGATGGCTTGTTAGGTTAGGACTAGAATGTTGCCCTAACCTCTTTTTGGTGTTGCCGCTCTTTTGGAGTTGCTATTCCGATAGCGGAATATCAATCGTAATAAAAAGTATATTTATTTTTTAGCTTTTCATAAGCCCTTCTAATTTCATCTGGTACAAATTTAAGCAATATTTCATCAGCTTTTTCATGTATAAGCCCACCATAGTCATCGCAAGCTTCCAACCTTTGTAATGCTCTAATGCCTTCTTCCTGATTCACTAGGCTTCTCCTCCTCCATAATTAGATAATGGCACTTTCCAAAAACTTAATGGCAACATTTTTCCAAAATCTTGACCCTGCGCCCGTAGGATGTATGCCATCAGATGCATTTACTAAAGCACTATAATTGCCAGTCTCTACAAAAGCCCTGTAAGCATCTATTAGCCCATAATTGTTCTTAGCCGCCAATGTTGCAATCCTCCTATTTCTTTGAGCATGAGGAACTATGTTAACGGCTGGGGCTTGTTCTGGGTTTTGAGTCACGCATACAACACCCACATTAGGCCATTTAGTTAATAGCTGCGTACATAGTCCCTCATAAACACTCTGATAATCAACGGTGGTTCCTTCATTATGGCTATAATTAATAAATGTTAGTTGTGGTTCTTTTGCCGCTTGTAAAGCAAATCTAGTTGCGTTAGTGCTATATGCTATTGCTTGACCTGGCGCGGAAGCGTTTAAAACTAACATTTCAGGAGACCCATTACCAACCGTAGTTAGACTATTTTTAGTCCAAGTATTCCCTTCGGCATCGGTAAACGTGCTTCCACTTGGAAACGCTTGCCCTAAACTCGGGCTTGCTACGACAGCACCATTTATGCTATTTTTGACTCTTGCGGCGTATATTTTGCCTTCCCAAGGAGAAGATGCTCCCATCGTCTTATTTCCTAGGTGCAGATTTTCCGTATTTGCATGAATGCTTGTTGTGCTTCCACCCACTACGGTAGTGCCTAATTGAGTCCATGAATTGCCGTTACTACTTGTATAGAATTTTAGGTCGTATCCTCCTGCGCCGTTATCAACATCCAATGTAACCCTGAGCCATATTGGTGTACCATTAACAACAGTTGGGGCTACTGTAGAATATACAGGCCCGATTAAATCAGTTCCATTTTCGCTCCACCAAAACCCTAACTCCCTTGTAGTTTTCATAATAAATGCCCATCCTCGGTTTGGTGCATCTCCCAACTTAGACACTAAAGACCTTGTGGTTTCTTCGCTCCAGTTAGTCATAGTTAATTTTATGGCTATATCTATATCTCCAGTTATTTGCAAAGCTGTACTGTTAGGCGCGTATAACCCATGATTTGCGGAAGCAGGTATAGTTGCATAAGCTTCACCTGCGCTACCTGTTTGATACGGTACTGTAAATTCGCTATAGCTTTGAGTAGCATCCATCCAAATTCTCTCCGCAACGGTATAAGCAGGGAATTTAGATGCTAACCATTGCATGGTTAAAGGAAACCATTCATCACTATCATTTGATGTACTGTCACCTTGAAGTAATAAACACGCAGGTTCAATGCCCGATAATAACCTATGACCCAATGCTCGTACAAATCGATTACCATAAGGTTTTAAGTCGGCAATATTTATAATCCCCTGTGGAGGTGTCCTCATCATACTAGAACCCTCCTATCCATTTAATCTGCATAGTTGCTCCTACAGAAAATTTAAGATTATAAACCGATGCGGCTAGGATTGGAATGTCAAAAGCATACCATTTACCAGTATCCAAAGCAGAACCACCATTTAGACTAGCTAAAACGCCATCAACTTCTAAAGACAATATTCCACCAGTTGCGGTTTCCACCATGAGAGTAGTCTGTATGGTTTTGGTTGCGGTATAATCTGTCAATATGTCAGTGTTGGCAACAACTACTTTGTTGGTTTCATTTTGCAGGATACTTCCAGCTACCGCAACAATCTGTTCACCTTTTGAGTTGGTTCTAAGAGTCGTTATGTCGCCATCATGATAAACTGGGTCAGCCAATGTATATTTCCCCGCCACTTTTACTGGGTTTGCTGTTGCGGGAGCATGATCTGCTTCCTTGCCTATCACAATGGCTCCTAGTCCTCTTAAAATATTTAAAATTGCTTGGCTCATGGGTTATACCTCCCCCAATTCTTTATACATATCTGTAATAGATCGCGACGTCAATGCTTGTGCCGACCGACAAGGCCGCGTCTGCTGGAATTGCGATGCCTTTTGCAGCCGTAAGATTGCCCGAGAATCCAACGCCATCAGTTACGTTGGCGATAACTAGCCCCGAACTGATCTTCGCCCCATCGGTTAATGCCGCTTTTGCCATGGTCGTAATTACAACAGGAGTATCGTTTGTGTCCTGCAATATTACAGATACCCCGCCGCCACCGTCAAAACCGCCGGTAACTTTGGCGAAATATTCAAGGACTTGGATAGTCCGATCCGCAACGCCAGCCACCAAGACTTTGCCCGCATTTAACTCGGCAAGAGAGACCGTCCCTTTGTAGGCCAGCACGATATTCTTCAAATAGTTGCCTGTTCCTTCTGAATCTAGGGTTTTGTTAGTCATAACGTCGGTTGTGGCTTTACCCATAAGAGTATCGGCCGCGGCTGGCATAGTAACCAGCAAGGTTTTCCCTGCGTCCTGATATATACTAGCTATAATTGGAGTAGTTAAAGTCTTGTTAGTCAAAGTGTCTGTAGTTGCTTTACCAACAAGAGTATCTGTAGCATCTGGAAGAGTTAACTCTCTATCATCGGTTTGTGAACTAATAATTTTCATTGTTTTATCAGTAGTGGCACCAACCAACTCAATAGACAATTCTTTAGTAATATCTGCTCCGTCACCCATAATAACATTTCCCGTACCAGTACCAGCAAGTTTCAAATCTGTATTAGTTTCTCCTGCACCTCTAACTTGAGGAGCTACACCGGTATCACCAGAAGTAATGCCTATATATGTTACAGGAGTGGTTGCTTCTGTAAATTTGATATATTCATCTCCACCAGCATCGACAATTGAACCACCAGTTACTATTTTAGGTGTAGTTAATGTTTTGTTGGTTAAAGCCTGCGTAGCCGCTAATGCCACCAATGTATCTGAAGCCGTATCTGGTAAAGTCATGAGCTTTGTTTTGCCAGCGTCTTGATACATAGAAGCGACTACAGGAGCAGTTAATGTTTTTAAGGTCAACGTCTGCGCCGTATCTTTTAAAACAAATTCGTCTGCCGCATCACCAAAATTGGGGATAGTTGCTACAGCCGAGGCGTGGGTTTGGTCTGCGCTTGTAACCGTACAACCTGAATCTCCGTCTGCTATCTTGGGAGTTGTTAATACTGGACTTGTCAGGGTCTTGTTTACCAGTGTTTCCGTGGCATTTACCCCTGTTTGCTCCGTGATTATCCACCCGTTGTCAATGGGGGAAAGCCTCATGTATTCGTTTTGAGTTGCCAGGGTTACCGCTACACCAGCGACCGTATTTGCGGAAGTTGCCGCAGTTGTCAGCCCCGAGCAAGTACCGTTATCAATGCTGACGTTCAGAGTTGCATCATTGCCGGTTGGGTCAATTTGGGTCAATACGACCGTAGCCCCACTACCCGACACATCAAAAACACCCGTTTTGTAGTCTCCTATTTGAGCATGGGACGTTAACGCTGTTCTTATTTTCATGGCCACAACAGCGTCCGTATCTCCTGAAGCCACCGGGACAGCAAGAGTCAAGGCGGTAAATGGCGCGGCTGTCACTACCACCGCCGCATTACCAGCATTTTCAACTGTTCCTACGACCGTTGCGGTCTCGACCTGTAGCGTAGCATCCTCCAAGAATTCACGCCTTGCAGGGAGAATGGTTACAGCATTTGCAGAAGAGTCTACTTTCTTTACGGTTACCTCTCTTTGATATGTCTTTGATGGGGCGAGTCTTGCGGATATGGCGCCTAAGCAATTGCATTTTACTATTGCATCGGATGTATCAATAAAACCGTCACAAGAGATGATTTTTGTTTTCAACGGTTACCCCTCCTTTTTATGTTTTTTGGCACATTGGGCGTACTCTACGGACTTTTCATGGACTTCGCCGCAATGCTTACATACCTTATTGGCCGGTTTTTCCTTGGCTTCTTCCTGGTCCTTGGTGGTTATGGTTATGGGCGTTTCGACGAAGGTCTTTTTGACTAAATCGCCTGCAGCCTCTGCCGTCATAGGTAGGTAGTCAAAGAATCCCATTGCCCTGTCAATTATCACCGGATCGTCAGTTATAAAGGCTCCTTGGGTGTCGAAGCGAAACATCACCTTGCCGCTGGTCTTGCTCTTGATTTCCTTCAGTGGTTCACCGAAAAATTTAATCATCATAAATAATACCTCTTTCTCTCAAAAGAAAGGGGGCATAAAGCCCCCATCTCTTAAAGCAATTCAAATACTTCTACAGCCGCCGCGTGATTGGATAATAGTTTGTCGTTTGCTCCTGGTGTCAGGGTCAGCAAGATCGTGCCATCGTTTTGCAGGACCTTACCGGTTTCGACCTGTATAATCTTTTTGGTGGACTTGGTAATAGTCCCGGTTACTGCCGCGCCTGCCCAAAAATCCCCGGCCGCAATGGAAAAAGTTGCATCTGCATCCGCTGCAGCTGTCGCCACAAGATTGTCAAAGTCCAGGACGATCAAGAGCTTGCCATCTGGGCGTGTTGGGGTAATGGTGAACACCTCTGCTAATGCGTCCGTGTCTGCGGTCGCAAGATTACGAGTTGTTGCCGTTACGGTGTTAAAGGCCAAGATTGTACTATTTACTGCTGATACCGCCATGTTATTTCACTCTCCTTATTTAAAATAAAAAGGGGGCTTTTTGGCCCCCTAAGCTTCTACTGCAATCTAGATACTGGTTGCCGCAACTGCTTGGGTAGCATTGATGCGAACCAATTCAGCGGGCTTGATCACTTTGGCCCCAAAAATATGGAGTCCGTCACACTGGGTAGCGAATGAACCAGCCACATTCTCGTTGACACGGGATTTCAATATCTGCTCAGCGTACACAATGGCGTTGTACGAACCGGCAAGGCACTGAGTATTGAAACTGCCCTCTGATCCGGTAGTGGTCAGGTTGTTGGACACATAGAAGTCGGTGTCCCATTCATTGGCCCAACTCATACCGTCTTTGGATCCGGCCACACCCTCCAAGATGGAGAACTTAACGCCAGCAAGGACTAATTTCTCTTTGTACCAGGGAGGAATGACCATCCAGCGTTGGCCGGGCTTCACATTGGCTTCTTCCAGCTTCCGGCAAACAGTGGAAGTGGTTGACAGTGCGATTACCTCGGATACAGTCGCGGTTATGGTCGTATTGGCTCCTGCGTACAGACCGAGAACGTATTTGTCTGCGGTATCTCTCAGCGCATATGCGGCCTCCTCAATAGTCGTCCCCTTAACGTCGATTACAGACTGAAAGGCCTGAATGTCGTCAACATAAAAGGCATAGTAATTCTTCTGGTCGATCATCAGGGTAACGCTTGCATCTTCGAGGTTCTCCGGGGTAATCGTGCCGGTATAGGCGGTTATTGTGGGTCTTGCCAATCCGGTAAAGGTAACAGAGTCACCTTGTTTTGTAATCTGGCTGCCGGTGTCCATTGTGCATATCTTCTTCGCAACGAGGTTGTTCTGAAGTGTCATTAATAGCTTGGTTGATACCAGTTTGGGGATAGAATTTAATATTGCCATTCGATTTCACGCTCCTTATTTCATTTTGAAAAGCTTCCTAACTTCCGGCCATCTTTTGGCTAGCTCCTGCGGTGACATGTTTTCTACCATTTCCTCAGTCAATGAGCCTTTGGGTACTCCCTGTGTCTTAACGCTACCGGTCGAACTCGCGGCATTGGCAAGGTTTGCCTGCTCTGCTTGTTCCTTGGCTTGAACTCCGCTCAACTGGTCGCGTAAAAGTTTGTTTTCATGCCGTACATAAGCATCTAGGAGGTTTTTGCCTTGCTGGACTTCTGCCCACACCTCCGGGGGAATTTCTTCACCCTTTAAGTCGGGGTATGCCTCGTCAAATTCCTGATACATGCGCTGTTCCGCTTGCTTGGCTTGGTTCTGCTGTTCTTTGGTCTGATACTGCTCGCGGAATTTACGGCTCTCTGTAAGCTCGTTGATGATTTCATCCGGCACATTGGCGTATTGCGCCCGAATCTTTGTTTCCAACTCCTGCTCCTGCAAAGCTTCTCTGTACTCGGATTCCGTTTTGATCGGCTTGCCTTTCCACTCATAACCTTGCTCTGTTATCCAAGAGTCGCGAGCTTCTTGCTTGGCCTCCTGCTTTGCTCTCTCTACCGCTTTCTCATAATTGAGGCCCTTTTGTATGTGGGTTACAGCCTCGTCATACGGAAGATCGAGCTCCTGATGGTTGTATTTGACCTTGATACTTGGGGGAATTTCGACCTGTTGAGTTATGGTGGACTCTTCGGCCTGTTCTGTGGTCTGTTCTTGGCTTATTTCCTGCTCCTGTGTCTCTTCTTGGGTTACTTCCTCACTTTGGTTGGTGAGTTCGTCCATCAAATATCTCTCCTTCGGCTATGGTAGGCCGTTTATTTGCCCAGTTTTTGTCATGTGGCAGGACATAAAAAAGAGGCCCGAAAGCCTCGTGAGGTAAACTATTTAATTAGGCGATTATTGCCCCATGTTTGACATAGGGATCGCCTCCTCTCGGTAAGCGCGTATGCGTTCACCCATACGCTCCAGTGCCTCAGCTAACCAAGTCCAGGTATTCATCAGCACTACCTCCCCATAATTAAACCCCGCTACCATCGGCAACGGGGCTAGGTTACTGCAACGCTAAATTAATAGGGTTGTTCATCGGGCATCACCCCTCTTTCAGGCCCTCGCGCTCAGCACAAAGGTATCTGTAGTCAGCAATCCACTCTTTAAGCCATTGAATTAGCTTCATGACTCGCCTCCCTTGCTTGGCACAAAATCCCCGCTCATCCTCTGGATTGTATCCATGTTGAGCGCGGCAATCGCCAAAGCCTCATAATATGAATCCGCGTGGTGTATTGTCATGCTGGTTTGATCCTTCATCCGGAAGGTAACCACAAACGAATCTATGTCGTGGAAGTTTTCTTCCATCCAGTTAATAAGGCCGTTGACTGCGCCTGGGTAGATTCGCTTAACTTCTGGTGCTGTCTCATATTTGCAATCACATCCCCAACCGGTAAACCATCCGCTGCCATCCTCTAGTTCTATGTGAGTCTTGACCATAACTGCTTTACAATCGGGGCAAATAGGCTTATTGTTCACTTTATTTACCTCCTAATTCAAGTTATCCCATTCTTTGATTAACTGAATAATCAGTTTAACATTGATATTTACACGGTCTATGTGCTGTTCGAGTAAGGGACTTTGAAGTACAAGAAGTTGATTAATCTTTCTTAAGTGCCCTATCTGCTCAACCAGTATTTGAGAAAACTCTTTTTCTTGCTTTTCGATTTCAATACACGGCATTAATAATTACCTCCCTAACCTACCTTGTTGCGTACTATCTGCGCCACCTTTAAGGGTTCGTTGAGATTAGTTCCTGCGTAGTTGTCACACTTGGGATTAACGCACACCATAGTTAATTCTGAATAAATTTCTACGCTACCCACTTCGCTAGATAGCTTGCTGTTGGAAATCATTAACGGGTTGTTGCATTGAGGGCACTCCATCTATCCCACCTCCTACCATCATTGATGATTCCTGCTGAATTGCCGCCTGTAGCTCAGGCGATAGCTTGCTGACAAACTGCTCAAAAGCCTGCATCAGTTCTTGTTGCTTGTTCTGCATTTCCTGTTGCTCCACCTCGTCAATTAAGCCCTCTTTGTCGGGTATCAGGCCGTTATAAATGCGATTAAGGTACTGCTTAAAGGTGATTAGTTTTTGCTGTAGCAGGTTGTCCAAAGTCATTATACTGGCCTGCTCTGACCATTGGGTTGATGCTCCTACATCAATCTTGAGACTGAATGCAGTCTGCCCATACTGACTACCGTCAAACGGCACCTGCGCTATCTCGGTCTGCTGTGTCTCCGGATTGGTCTGCTCGACTGTCAGCATCCGGCTAACATTGTATTTGGTCAGCCAGAAGTCCATCCAGATTAAGCCAATATCCTCTTTGTACTGAGCAAACCGGCGCTTGTTGGTTGACAGTGGTAAGGCAGACGCTTTCTGCAGGGCTATAATCCCGGCTGCCGTCTTGGTTATTGAGTTATCGCCCAATGCCGTTTCGTTGGCCCCGGCCATGTCTTTTGTGGTCTGCACAAGCAAATCAAACAGGCTTTGCACCTGTGCCGGTAGTCCCTGAGGCTGCAGGAATTGCGCCGCACCTGACACTTCGCCATCGACCGGGATAGCCTTGGTTATGTCGTTAGTCCATGCGTCTATGCGATTGCGGTCATAGATCGCCTTGGGCCACGCCATGAGCATCGTCCAGAGTATCATCGTTGCCATGAGTTTATTTATGGCTATATTGTTGGGTATGAGTTCGGTAGCCTCTGCCTCGCCATGACAGCTATTCTTGCGCGGCGTCCATTGCAGGACTGCCACAGGATAGCGGTGTAAGCCAGTGTCCCAATCATCCCGGATGACTACATTGCGAGTGGATCTGCGAGCCCATATAGTACCATCCTCCACCCACATCTTGAGCAATACAGTACAATAACCGCCGCCCTCGCCTCTCTCGCTTGGCTCCTGCTTGGCTCTGTCTCCTGCCCTGTACTGGGTTTCGTCGTCGGGCATAATGCCTTGCGCTTCGTGCTCATCCATGCCGTTGGCAATAGCCTCAGCCTTTACGTCCTTAACTAACTTGCGGAATGACAGGATGATGTAAGGCTGTAAGGGTCCGTTTTTGTCGTTCGGCCTGGGGTCGTTGGTGTTGCCGGGGAAGTAGCAGACGTTATCAATAAGCTCCTCCGCCATATCTCCCTTGATTGGTGCGCCCATTTCGTTTAGTCCTGCATTTATGCTCTCGTCCCAGTAAAAGTAAGAGATTCCATCACCGGCCAATGCCGCATCGAATAGAGCCTGCTCGTCAAGCGAATCCTGCTTTAGACGTTCGCTGGTTGTCCTGCTGTAATCGGTGAGCAGCTTGGCTATCTTCTGCAACTCCATAATTTTGTTAGGGTTGGCAGGGTCATAGTTTGCTGAGTTCTCCGCGCTAAACTGCATGGTCAGCATATCGGACATGATCTGAGAGACTTTCCAGTTGACGATCCGCTTGGTCACGTTTAGCCGGACCTGCGGCAGTCCTCCGGTGTCTACTCCATCCCAATGATGGCCAGCATAGAATCGCTCGTTTCGGTCGGAGTTTTTGAATAGGTTGAGCTTATTTTTGTAGTCGATGCCCGCCAAATATTTCGACCAATCATCTGTGTACTCGTTATTCTGCAATTATGTCACCTCTTTTCGGGTAATGGAAAAGCACCCGATTGGGTGCGGGGGAAGAAGCTGATTGTATTTTATATTTCAAGGACTGCTTGTTTGCTGCGGTAGTCTGCTATCTCAAATGGCAGCATTTCGTCGTATCCGTAAAACAATAGTTTGATTTTACAAGAGTCAACGGCTACTTCCCCTGCCTCAAAATAGCACTCCCTTGCCGCCTTAATTGCATCTTCTGCCGTTGCCCCCATTCTCTCTCCTGCGATTGCGGCAATAGCTAAATATCTTGCTTGGTTTTCCTTCCATTCTCGTTCTTTTGCCCCATCATTTATAAACCACGGTTGATTGTTACTCATATAAATCCTCCTTATTCCTTCTCCGAAATTTCCCCCGTAAACGCCATCATACGTGCGTGACCGTCTAACATCTTATCAATAACAGACTCCGGCGCATCCTTCGCGGCCTCCGCCTCCCTGCGTTGCTCCATGATCTGTACAGGACTGCGGATAGGCTTAATAACCTTGGCCCCCTGGTTAAGCGCGAGGCCGTCGCGTAAACCGCAACGATACGCTAAAAACAGAGATGGGCATAAAAAAAGGACTGCTGCCAGTCCTGCGATAATGAGTGTTGTTTGCATTTATTTCACCTTCCTTGTAAAGCAAAATTAGTATAATTAAAAATCGTATACCCTATTATCAGGGTAACATCACGACAAGTATCGCCGCTTTTCTTTCTTGCTCCGTTATGGAATAGTTTTATTCTCGGACTATTCCCAACTTCTTTCCATGCTTTTTTATAATTTATAATAGAAAACTGCCTTGTTTCCCTGCTCCACCACTTTTGAAACAATATGTTCAACTCAATACCCTCCTTTAAAAAATCCCTCGGTTACCGTCCCGCCTATCGCCGGCTTTTGCTTCGGACTCTCCCACCAGTCGTCCTTGGGTTTGGGCTGTGGCTTGGCGAATGTCTTAGTTTTCATCCTGATTGCCAGTCCTGTCACCCCGTCCGGCGCGTCATCGTGTTTGTTTTTACCGATCTTGACGTATGAGGTTAAAGCCCGCATAAACTTGTCGTAGTCGCTGCCTGGCTCGTAGTCTGACCGAAAATAGAAATACTCTTTAACATAGCCTGCGTTCATCAGTATGCGGGTTTCCTTGTTGCTGGACTCGTGCTCATCTATGATTGAACATTTCCAATGTGGCTTGGTCAACTTGCGTACATTCCGGGCGTAACTACTGCCGCCATTGTTTGCCTCAATGGTCATTACATCACATTTGGTATCAATAATCATCTGCGCCACAAGCGGCTCTGTGATTTCAACGCCATCTTGGGTAAATACAACATCAGTTAGATAGGTGTAATCTCCGTATTTCCTGCCAATCGGGGAACAAAGGTAATCGCTTCCTGTGTCTGCTGTGTCTGTAAAGCCTACTATACCATCAGGTTTCTTTTCGCCTAGTTCTGCCATGGTGAAGCGTTTTAATTGCTCCGCTGGAAACAAGAGTCCCTTAGCTTCTATTGGGTTCTGCATATACTCAGCTTCCCAGATGAAATCATCGGTTATTTTTTTAGTTGCCAAGTATTCTTCTGTAGTCCTAACCGCAGGGCAGAAGGTTTTGCCGTATTCATCCAGGGCCGGTATCTTTATGACCGTAAAGCCATCGTTGAAATACTCGCTGAATGGGTCTGTTAACCTTCCTATTGGGTCATTTCTGCTCCATCTTGTGGCTATGTGTATCTCAGGACAACCAGACTCAAAGCGGCTTAAGTGTGTCGATGTGTACCATTTCCAAACCTTCTCGATAATCGTTTCAGACATAGCTTCTTCAATATTCTTAAGCGGATCGTCAAGTATTCCTGCTATGTCACAACCTTTACCAGTGATAGGCCCGCCAACACCAGCGCAGAAGTATGCGCTTCTCTTACTGGTTTCGAGTGCCCAATCATCAATGGCCTTGCGGTCTGACTTTAGTTTAACCAGGGGAAAGACAGTCAGATACTTGTCAAACTGAATTAGCTGCCGTATGTCATAACTGAATGTATGAGCAAGGTCGGCAGCGTATGAGTTGCGCATAAGTGAACCTGTTGGCTTTTTTCCTAATATCCAGCCGCACCACATAGAAGTCTCATAAGATTTACCTGCCCGGGGCGGCTCTGATATTGCTAGCTTTTTTATCTGCCCATCCGCTACAGCTTGAAATGCCTCTGCTATTTCTTGTAGATGTGGTTTGTCGTTAGAGAAGAAAACAGGATCCATGAATAGGCAAAATTCCCAAAAGGCCCTACGGCATATCTCGGCCTCAATATCAGCTAGACTCGGCAGCTTTTCGAGTAAGTTCTGCAAGCTGCTTCAACTCCTCTATGGTCAACTTGGACAAATCTGGCTTGTTTACGGTTTCTATAGGCCCGCCATTCGGCCCGGTGATCTCCTTTTTGTCAATGAACATACCCAGGTGCTTACCAGCCTTTTCCAAAGCATCAAGTTTATTATGCAGTTTAAATTTAAAAGTGCCATCTTTGCTAATTGACACCTCGCTAATTAAGGAACCGTCAACATCGTCGCTGTCTTTTACGTTTATTATTTGAGCATAGTCAATTATAGGTTCGCCGGTTATCCTGTCGTGATCAACTACCGTCTTTGCTGTACGAAATTCAAGGAAGTTTTTCATGTCAGCCTTGGCTATCTTGGCATACTCGGTTAGTATTTCTTCGACGGTAATTATATTCTTGGCCTTGATTGCCTCTACAACTTCATTCTGTAAAGCTTCAAGCCTTGTCATTACCTTGTCATTTTTTGCCTGTAAACAAGCTTTCTCATCAACGGTCTTATCTTTCCAATTAACAGACGAAGGATAAGCTTCTCTGTAAGCCTCTCTCTGGCTCAATCCGGCAAACAGTCCTTGCACGAATCTCTCTTGTTTCGGTGTCAATTTATTTTGGTTCATTTAACTCACCTCTATCTTCCATGCCTCGCCTAACTTAATAGCATTTATTGTCCTGCGTGACACTTTATAGATATTGGCTATTTTAATAAGTGCAATATTTTCATTAATCATTTTACGAATTATAGCGACCTGCTCCCATGTAAGTTTTGCCTTATTCCTTTGGCCTTTAGTTGATAAACTTATCTTTTTTTTGGTTTCATCAGACCATTTTCTTTTTTTAGCTGCTTCACTTAATTTCGCCTTATGTTCATCTGTGAGCCCTTTGTCTCTTTGGGCCTTTCTCATGTTTTCCTTAGCTTTATCGGAACGTTTTTTGCCCTTATGTAGCATCCTTAGTTTTGCTTTGGTTTCTTCAGAAGTGATTCTCCCCAAAGGTGATCCGGCAATTTTGCATATGTTATAAGCGGGTCTAAACTCGTCAAGATACCTTTGTTCCAAGGCAATTAATTCTTCTAAGTTCGTCACTTCTTGTAAAATCGCAAATTCAAAAAATATCTCCCCATACTTATTCCAAGCATTTTGCAAGTGAGAATTATGGTGTACATTTTGGCGCAATTCAGTTCTATGTAAATTCCATCTTTTTCTTATATTTACCGAACTACCAATATAAATTGAACCATCATTAATGTTTTTAATTTGGTATATCCCACTGGTCAACTTGTCCGCCATGATCTCACCTCAAATCGTTAAATTTTCCAAGCGACTATGTTACTTACTAAATCTTAAATATATATAGTCTATTGTTAGTTAAGAGTCTATTGTTAGTTAAGCCGGTCGAAATACGACCTTTGCCCCAGGTTGTATACTGAATTCTGCCCAAAGGTTGATATACAACTTCTGCCCCCTGTAATTATTCCTTAATTCGGTAGGCGGTAACATGCTTTTCAGACTTCTTTCCTGTTGTAGGATCTCGCCAATGCATCTGCCATGATTGCACCACGTTTTTATCCTGGAGTTCCTTTTTTGCTTGCTTGAGAGTTGACAGCTTCATCCCTGCGTCCCTGGCTAATTCCTCATTTGATCGCCAAAAGTAATCTTCCTTTGTGCCGGCAAACTTATGTTCCAATTCATTTAATACCACATAAAGCCATTTGGCCTGGTATGATAAACTGTTGAAATTCTCGTCATCATCCCGGAACAATAGCCGGGATAACTGCAAATAGTTGCCCTTTTTCCGTTTCATGCATATACTTCCTTCCGCTTAAGGGTTGCCAAACTCGGTAAGGGGAGAAGCGGCTCCCCCACCTTATGACGGCCTGGCCAGACCGCGTTGACATATGCCTACGAATAGACATAAAAATAGAGCCTGTTGCCAAGCTCCATTGTTGCGCCTATTTTGATTTAACTGCGAACTCACGGCGTAGTTGTTCATCGTTCGCGCAATGCCCCTAATCTACGCTCGGGCATGGTTCACCACTTCCCAAACAACCTTACTATCCTCCGATCAATCCACCGCGGCTCCCTCTCCTTCTTCCCATGGACGGTGCGCACAACCATGATAGTTTTAGTCTTGCTCCACCATTCACCCGATCTCCATAGCCGTTTCTCAATCATGCTGCACCCCCTAAATGAGAATTTATAACGCTCTCGCAAATTCGCCAAAATACTTGGCCACGGCTTTTTCTCTAGCCTCAACGGCCATATTAAAATCATCAAAGTAGCCTAAATGTTTTGTACTGCGGTTTATTCCAATTACCGCCAACCATTTATTTCTTTTTTCCTCCCAAAATACCCCGGGCACTCCGCTTTTATTATTCGGCATAAGCCCTTTGTTGCGGCTATTCTCTTGATGGTTACACGGTCGGATATTATTTCTACGGTTGTCCAGTACGTTCCCGTCTTTGTGGTCTCCCAGTACGCCTTCGGGTAATTGTAATAAAAATCGATGCAAGCGAACATTGCGCCCGTTTATATTAGACTGAGCATAACCCCTGGAATCCTGGCACCATCTATGTTTATTAACTAGCGGAATATCATCAATGTCTATTAATATCAGACTTTTATCACCGGCTCTGTTTATGATGATCATAACTGCATGGTCATCCTTGAAATAGATTCTGTTGTCGTGTTTAAATACTATCTGGTAGATTGCTTTCCACTTTTCGTTTTTCCTGTCCCATAACACCCGCGCTATGTGGACCCTGCATAGTTCAGCCTTGTATTGCTCTTTTTCGCATCCTTCCACCGTGCATTTTTTCATAAATATACCCCCTTATTTATTTCAGAAAAACAAAAAGGGGGCTGGCAAGTAGTTATCTCGCAAAGCCCCAATAATCCATAAAAAAACACCGCCGAAGCGATGTTTTGTTACTTAATTTATACTATTTCCTCGTCTCACAAAAATTCCATTATGATCATTATAAACGGAGTTAATTTCGTTGTCAATTCGCATTTTAAAAAATATCTTCTTATGCCGTTATATAGGTATTATGGCGCATTTTTAAATATATATTCCTATTTTTAAGTGTTTTTTGTCAATACCCCATGGGGTATACTTTCGGCTACTTTTGCAATTCAACCGATTTGTTTATGGGAAAAGAAAAAGCCGGGGCCTACTAAAACCCCGGCTTTACACATTTTACACACTACTACACCTTATTCAGTTGTACCTTCCACCTCACACCCCCTCTGCTCCATTTTAACTACCTTGATGGCTAGTCCCTGCTCCCTTGCGGGGGAGTTATTAAATTAGACTACTAGCGTTAATCGGCCTCTCTTTCAGTTTATTAAGCTAAAGCCCGAAGGCTATAAACTTTTCACTCCGCCTACTCCAGTTTGAAGCAGGAAGCCAAGTAGGAACCATATCTTGTCTTTGATCTTTTCGAGGCATATCTCCTTGCCTAATTCTTCGTCATAATTTGCCGGGTCCACACATGCGGAAGATTCCACTATTTCAAAACCATTCACCAGAACAGCTCGCACGACTGTGTTTTTCACGCCCATAGTGATAACCTCAACGTCCTTTATAAAGCCGTCCACCATCTGCTTCGAGATTGAGCAATTGGTTTTTAGTTTTGGGTTTGGAGTAACTAACATATAGGCAGCTTCGAATATCTCTTTGGGCGACCAACTGATATATCCATCGGGATATGCAACCTTATAACCTTCTCTCCCGGGGTCTTCATCCTCAGGTATTTTCCATCCCTTAAATGCGTTGTATGCTCCCAGTGTCATAGGTTCCGCTTCGATTAACTTAACTCCAATAAATTTTTCCACAATATATTCCCTCCCCTTATTTATTCCTGCCCTGCTGTGGGCAAGGGTTTATTCTTTAGACAATACCTCTATTTCCCGGTTGATATACCAGACAGCCTTTTGTAGATCCTCAACCTCTTTTGCTTTGTCTTTTACCCCCGCTCTAACAAGGTATTTCAAAGCATTTCCACGACTAAAATTCAGGTTTTGATCTTCAATAAAATCTATAACTTCAATCTTTCCGGTATTATAATGGCTTGGATGATCTACGCTTGACATTAAATATCGCCTCCCTGTACGACTAATCCCGCATAGTTGGCCAGTTCAAAATCCCGGTTATAACCAATATCATCATATAAAGGGCTCAATTGTTCTTTAAACCAAAGCAATAATGGAATGGCTACCTGCTGCATTTGTGGGTGGGCTGTCTTTGCTGCCCTAAGGGTAAAGAAGTGCCGCCATTCTCTCAGGTTGTAGGTGACAACGATTTCAGTTTTTAGAGAGTTGGGCAGTACGGATCTGGCCTCCTGAGCAGAAGCGCCCAATTCTAATAAATCAAAATAGTTATATTGCGCTTCCCTGCAACTTTGATGCCATCTGGAATGTTTCTTAGCATCATTCTTAAAAAAGAAAGGTTCAATAACTGTGATTTCATTGCCGAACTTATCACCGGCATAATTACAATACCGTGTGCTTTCCTGTGAGTAGGCAGCCAGTCTATGCCTTACTATTTCATGACTTACGCCACGATCACAGATAATCCGAACAGTAACCTTCTCATGCTCGAACATAGAATGATGCCCGGATTTCATTATCATTTCGATGAACGGGATATAGCTTTCCTCGGTAATTTTGGTTTCTGATTTATAGCAGGTTCTGCCTGCTTTCTCAATGTTTCTTAATAATGCCTCTCCATTAATTTCGGGTACCTCAACATATGGATTAATTATTTTCATTACAATACCACTCCTTTACTTCTTCAACATCTCACCCACCGGTGCCACCGCATAAGCCGCCTCTCCGTACAACCACACCTCTATCCTGCTAATCATCGGCTTCAAGCTGCGGTAAACGGTACTCGCATCACAATTTAATTCCTTGGCCATATCCTCGGGCTTTTTATTCTCGAAATACTTCCCTGGCAGCGCTTTGTAATACGGGTAGTCTTTCACCAGCAGCAGCCCTGCGTCGATCTTTTTGATCTCGGCCTGGTCAGCGTATATCTTTGCCTGCAAATCCTGTTTACGCTGGTCAATTAATTCATCGTCAGAGAGACGGTCCCCGGATCTGGAATATAAACATATGTCCTTGCTGTGCCCTGGCAGATATGGATGATCTATGAGGTCTGCTAATTCTTCTTTGAGCGTCACTATCCGCGCTTTCAGGACCGGATAGCCATAAAGCCGCCTTTCGGTCTCCTTGTAAGCATTGAAACTCTGCTTGGCCCTTTTCTCCATTTCTTTTCTGGTTTTATTTTCGGCTGTTTGGTAAGCTGCGCTCATGGCTTTTGCGACCGCTTTTTCGAGTATGTCTTTAAACTGGCCCTCAGATAGAGTTATCGTTTTTTCTGGATGGACCACTACTTCCTGTCTCCCCTGTTTATCTTTACTCATTCCCCGCATCCCCTCCCCCTCGGTAGTTATAACGTGGTTGCTTGGTTGGTTAACATTCTTATCATTTGCTTTTTGCGCCTGAAAACCAATTGAGGAAGCAATGGATAACCCTCTCCTTTGTCTGATAAAAACACATTGCACTCTTTACAACTCGTTATTAGGTTGCTTCTGCAATTGTTACCTCCCCTAGCTTTCGGTATTATGTGGTCAATAGTTGCGGCATCATTCGGGACGGTCATCCCCGCCACAAAGTCATATGCCACTACCGGCCTGCCGCAGTATTGACAGGTGTAGCCATCCCGCTGATATATCTCTAGCTTTTTATAATGGCTTATTACTGCCGCCAAGTTCTTCCCTCCCCCTAAACCGTCTGCTTCAACAGGCCGTCTTTTATGGTGAATTTAGCATGGCACGAATCACATCTCCGGATCTCTCCTTTTTTCCTGGTCTTGCCGCCGCATATTGGGCACTTCATAGGCTGGTTTCCTTTACTAACTTAGTTCCACATATTTTACAAAACGTAGCATTGGCACCATGTTCTTCGCTCTTACAGTCCGGACAATAAATATTATCTCGAATAGGCCACCCTGCCATATTTACCCTGTTTACTTTAGCCTGTTCAATTTCATAATCATTGTAATGTCCTTGGCAAACATCGGTGTCCTTTCCGATGTTATGAGAATGCTCTCTGCACATCGGCCTATCACAAGTTTCATTTACTCCGGATATTGCGTCGCACAATACGGCTGCTGGGTTTCCGCAGATATAGCACTTTATTTCTGGTACTTTCGCAAGCTCATTAAGATTCTTATAGCTACCGCAAATAAACGCCTTGCCATGCTCTGTCTGTACTATGCTACAAGTCATGCGCTCCCTCCAATTCTGCGAGGGCGTGTATTAATTTGCTCATCATCGAAGGTGCGGGGAACATGGGCCCTAATCGTATAGTAACCTCATTTGCAACATCCACTACCCTCTGCATCCTCGCCACCTGCCCCCTCAACTCCTGAATACTCGCGCGCTGAAGGTCGTTTTCCTCGGTTAGTGTGGCAATCTGTGCCTCTGCTTGCAATCCTCTGTCTTTCCAGTATTGCTCTCCACCCATAGCCATTTTCACTTCTTCCTCTAAGCGTTTAACCTCTTTCATCCATTCCCTTAATTCTTTCCCTGCATTTTCGATAAGTGATTCTGCCACAATCGCCCTCTCGATGGCTTCGGGCCAACCTTCACGGGCGGCGGCGATAAAAGCGGCATCTCTTTCCCATGTAGGATGATCGCATAATATTGTTATTGCCTTATCTGGTGAAATTATATAATCTGTGTCTCTTTCCCACGGGCCCGGTGTTGCCTTTTTGCATATCTCTTGATCAGCCTTTAAATCTCTCACCCCTACCCCCTACCTTTCCATCGCCACATTATGAACATCAATAATCCCATACTCCCTCAGCCAGCGCCGCACCGTTGCAAATCCCGCACCATACTTTTTCGCCAGCGGGCTGATGCAGGGCCCCAACTCCCTATATACTCGCCACAGTTCTTCCTTGGGCGGAGCTGGTCTCTGCGGGCACCTTGCCCTTTTGCGCTTTGTGTCATGCTTTGCTGGGTTCAGCACCATTTCTTCCTGGCACTTGATTCCTCCGCACCAATCATCCGGGAAGGCGCTCTCAGTCCTCACCAGCGTTTCCACCCCATTTATGATCTTATATACCTTGACCGCGTTGTCGATGAACCCGTCCGAGTTGTCATCCATGCGCCCGGCCACCAGTGGATTCCTGCCTGAATGTATAGCGGTAATCATCCCTACCCCTCCCCTTGCTCAATCTCGACTATCATTTCCCCTACCTTCATGCCCAAGACCTCTGCTATGTTGGTCAAGAAGGATAGCCGCGGGTCGTAACTTGGTCTATTTTCGATCTTCATGACTACTTTGCGGTCCACGCCTGCCCGATCAGCCACTACCGCCTGCGACATCCTCATTTGGTACCGTTTCTGCATGATTGCGCTGCAGTTTATCATAGGCTTACCCTCCTACTTCCGTGATCTCAATCTCCACACGCGGCCTGTTGCGGTCAACCCTTATCTCGTCATGGTCTATCTTCCCTATGTACCTCTGTGTGTCGTTCTTTATCACCCCGGCCTGCACCAACCCGTCCAACAGAAATTTGGTTCCTGCGTGAATGTTGTCCGGGTCTCTCTGTTTGCTCTTTTCATACCATGTGATATGAATATTAACCCTGCCTTCTACCTTCGGCAGTTTGGCTTGTATCGCGCTCCACTTCACTAATTCGGTATGGTACTTCTTTTGCTCTGCCGACACCCATCTGCTTTTTCGTGCTTCAGCTATAATGTCATTCATGCCGGGAAGGGTGCCGGGGATGGTTAGGGTAATCATTTGTACCCCTCCATAATTGCCCGCAAGTCTGCTTTGATGTAATAATTCCTGTCATATTCCTTGCATAATCTTTCGCATTCAATGCCAAACTCTGCCCAGTTAATATCCGAAGGGAAATAATTTAGCTTGCCGATTTTAAATAGGTCTATATATTCGGCGAACTCGATGATTGCATAAATATCCTGTTCATCAAGAACGGGCTCGCATGACACCCATGTTTTAATTCCTAATTTGTGAGCCCTGCTCAGTGAAACAAGTCGTTCAGAAGGTGGAGCCGCGTTCGGTTCTTTGGGACTAGGTGTAAATACTTCATCGAATCCATATCCTGTATAGGTAACACCAAAACTATCATTTTCATTTAGTAGATCAAAGTCGCGCTCTGCCCTTATGCCACCCTTGGTTAATATCTGCACATGGTTTCCGCTATCCTTAATAGCCTTAATGATCTCCCGCGTAGGCGTTGTGTCTATTTCTGCCGGGTATGGGTCGCATGAGAAGCACAGATGAATTGTGCGGCTTTTTATCTTACCGCTACACAATTGCCTTTTAACGCTTTCAACAATATCAGTGCGCGGCGAAGGGTTATCGAATCCGCTAATGCAGTCTTTTGACGTGTAACGCTCGGCCATTTTGCGCGCATAACAATAAAAGCATCCATGATTGCAACCGGTATAAATATTTAATGCCAGTTCGCCGTATTCCCTGGCTTTGCCCTTTGGCTCGTAAATGGGTTTGTTTATCATACCTTGGCTCCCTTCCCCCAAATCGTATGTGAATAACTATTAAAGCTGTGCTGATATCCGCCATATACTGGCTTCAGCGTTTCGCCCCTGCTCGGTTGCGTCTCGGTCACGCGCTCCGCGTGTATTATCGCGTCAGGCGCGTTATCCGCGCAAGGCTTGACGACCTCCAACTGCGGTATCGCGCCCATCGGTCGCAGGGGCTTGTCCTTGCGCTTCTTCTGGGTTTTATAGTGTTTGTTTGCCATCACGACACCCCCTCGTGAATGTTGCCGATGACCTTAAAATAGTTCAAATCCATAACAAATAAAAACTCTTCGTTGTATTTATCTGGATAAGTAAAATCAATCATAAAGGCGCATTTATCGGAATCCCAGTACACTACGCCGGACTCTTCCTCTTCGCCTGCCAGCCTGTCGCCTTTGTAAATCTCTGCTCCATCTGAATCATGCTCTCCCGTCCACATCTCCGCCTCATACTTTTTGCTCTCGCCCCGCAAGACTTCTTTAAGTGCAAGCTGTGTCAGATACGCCAAAGCCTCCTCGAAGCCCATCATCACGCCGCGCTGTTTATCCCATACGCGGAATTTTAAGCCTTTCATGGGCGCACCTCCAATAACTCTGAATTTTCGTATATGTTGTCGATAACTTCAATTGATGAAATTTTACCATCGTCATGTTCACGCCACATCTCGCAGTCTGACATTGGATAAAAGCCGGCCCTGTGGTCTAAATATTTTACGACCTCAATAAAAGGCTTTCTCACATATCCATCCGAATATCCGGTCTTAAACATTGCTGTTACAATATCCCCCTCATAAATATCCTTGCCATTCTTATCGTGCAGGCCGGTGAATTGACCTACTGATTCAGGGATAACCTCAATCATTATGTTTTCTGGCGAAAGAAATAGGTCATCGTTGTATTGACCGTCATAGCATATATAGTGGCTATCTTTTGTTGAAACATAGTGCCCATACACCAACTCGCCATTATCTACTCGCTTGCCGCGGAACTTAATCTCCCTCACTTCTTACCCCTCCTTCACTCTCCCTAAATCCTCCCACCCGGTAGGCCTGTACGCTCTGTGGTCCGCGCCCGTCATAATCAAAACGTCGCTCCTATTCCTTACCCTGCTCCATATCCTTTGTCCTAGATGCTCTGCAAGCGTATCCTCGTTTATATTTGATGTGATGATGGTTGGCTTAGCCTCGTTGGTGCGGTGCTTTAATATCAACTGTATGGCTCCTATAACCGTTCCCTTGCTTGATAATTCCATCTCTTGGCCTAAATCATCCAGAACTAAAATATCTGCTCTTTTCATCCCCTCGATGGACTTCTTCTTTTCTTCGAACGACCGGCTGCCATAAACAAAATCACTTGCCCAGGTGCCCACGTCTACAAACCGGACCAATTTTTGGTGCTGGTTTATAATTCCTTTTGCAACCCCTATTGCCAGATGGGTTTTCCCTGTCCCGGTCGGGCCGATAAATATAAGCCCTTCGCCACCCACCAGCCTGTCCTTTAGCTCCTTAACAAAGTCAACGCAGGCCGCCTTTGCTTTGATCTGAGAACTATTACTGGCGTTATACTCCTGTACCGTTTTGTCGCGCAGCTCCCAGGGGGCTTTAAATTCCATCATCAATTCTGCTGACCTTGCCACCTTGTATGGATCCTGTTGAGCCTTGCAGCTATTGACCAGTTCGCTTGTAACCCATATACCTTCATGGTCCCTAAAAATCTCATATTCGCGCAGAATAAACGGGCATTGGCTATGCGCTGTCCGGGTGCAGCTGTAGCACTCTGTTCGGTGCTCATAAACTTCTAATAAATCAATAAAACCCTTGGCTTGCAGGTTGTCCCTGACTTCCTGCTCGGTTGCCTGCATTTCTAGTAGTTCGGGTATTGTTGGGGCAAACAGATTAAGGAGCTCGCTGTGATCGCCAATAAGATTCATCCTCGCGTGCCGCCTCTGGGTAGATAAGTTTTGTACTAGATCCTGGTATTGTGCGGGAGCCTCCATTTTTTCCACCACCTTGCTGATAATTTATCCACTTCTCGCCATCATCCATAAACAGCCTGTAGCCTTTTTCTCTGGTTAAAAAATTAACCAAATTCCATTTATAATTACAAAGATCGTATTGGGCATCGTTCAACATAGTTGCATAATGAATTATGCTGTTTTTGATTTCCTCTACCGAATTTTGCTTAAGAGCTTTGCTTAATGCTTTTCTGATATCAGGTGTAATTTCTTTGTGACCGATTATTTTCTGTTCATTCCAACATTGAAACAATATTTCGATATCTCGATTAGGATTCGGATTCGGATTGGATTCGGATTGGATTGGATTACGGGGACATTCGAAATCATCTGAAATCATTTGAAATCCATCGCAATCAGGTGTCGGAAACTTGCTCCGCTTTGCTCGTATCTGCTGGTGGCGTTCCCATGATGTCATTTTTAGATATCTTTTTCCCTCTACCTCATACAAAAAACATAAATTAGCTTTTATAAGTCCTTTCAGCCATTTCTCAACATCACTTTCCTTGATCGTGTCTGTTTTTAGAGGGAAACATTTAGCCCGCAGCATCTTAATTCTGGCATCAGCAATGCCATAATCGTCACAATTAACAATTAAGCGGTAGAAGAATATCTCTTCCTGCGGCGTTAAATCGTTCAGATTGTCGCTGGTACAAATAGATTCTTTTAATATCCTGTTTGGCATTCCCCTCTACTCCCCCTCTTACCTACTGATGGACCTGTGGCTGCTCCGCGTACCCGACCAGATTATGACGGTAAACATTTTGCGTATAGCCATCGTGGTTCCGCTTAACCTCGTAATGATCTAGGCGACCATTTTTGTCGCGGTGCACTTTCTCGATAGTTCCGGTAAAGTCTTCCAACGGGGGGGGGGGCGGCCCTCCGAACATGGCCCACACGTTGAAAATGATGCTTTTGCCCTCTTTTGGTTTAATCACTTAGAAACCTCCTTATCCTTCGCAAACTTCAATCTGGCTTCCAGATAATCAGCTTCAGAAATTGGCTCTAAAAAATCAGCCCCAGGAAGTTCTTTTTCGCCATCGAGATAATACTCGTTATCCAATTTAATAATGGTCTTTAACTTAGAACCTATGGCATAAGGAGACTTCGCCAGCATTTCATCAAACAAAATACTTCCCATATCCCGAACAGTAGTTAATGCAAGTTCCTGGCAAATATTCATCCATTTTTTATTAAGCGGGGAGTTTACTTTAGATACATAAAGATTGCGCTCCTGGTACTTTTTAAACTCATTACGCAAGGACGTTGGCGGTTCCTCTGGATAATATAGTTGTGTGGCAGACATTACTAAAACATCTGTAAGCGGTAGGCCTACGCCAGGATATAAATTCGGCCTGTTCTCATTCCATTTGTTTTTCATTGCCTCGGCTGCAATAAGTTTTAAATGCAAATCACTCTCTGATTTAACCTTAAAATAAAGCACTATGAATTTCCCTCCCTTTCTTTCCATAACCAGCAAGCCTTAGTCTCCGCATACCTTACGGCTGGCTTGCCCTTGTCGTTTATCTGGATGCAATACGGTTCTTTTGATTTATAACTAATGCTTCCTATGGGATCTCGTTCTTCTGGTTGCCAATGAAAACAGGTACCGCAACATTTATCCATCACGCCACCATCCTACATAACTCTGGCAGATTAACCCTGACCATAGCCGCTGGTATTGGCGGCGATACTGAGTTCCCACACCGGGCTACCTGTGCCGATATAGGATAGGGCTTTCCCGTGTAATCCCGGTCAATAATGTAGTCGCCCGGGAAGCCCTGCGCATTGAATAACTCTCTTGGGGCCAGCATCCTCATACCAATATCGCTTATCTGGTAATCTAACCCGTTGACCACTACAAGTCCGAATCGATCTTTGGACACCACTGTTGGTAATGGGTCGGTTAATTTACTCCCAACGCCGGTTCCATAGTATTGCGTTAGAAAGGCCCTAACTTCTCCAAAATGTCCCGGCGACGTTGTTACGGTATGAAGCGGCTCCAAAACACTTTGGCCAATACCTGTTTTATAGAATTTTGTGACAAATGCCGATACTAGCGCATATCTATTTGATGTATCCAGTGTTAAAAGCGGTCTGTCCATCGTCTGCCCTCTGGCTCCGTCCGAAGAATAGCTGTGATATTGAGCAAGAAAAGGTGTAACAAGATAGTTGTGATCTTTGGCCGTTATAGTTGGCAAAGGTTCCTTAATCGATTTACCGGCTCCGGTATAATTGCCGCCAAAAGCCTGCATTATAAACGGCTCTGGATTCTCCATAACAAACTTCTGTATACCTCTGGCTATACGCCTTAATGTGTTCTCGGCAAGTGGCTTCTTTCTTGTAAAAATACTCGGGCAGGGGAGCGACCAGTCTATGGTCTCCGCCGCCGTTCTCCAAGGTTGCAATTTGCCATTAATAACGGCTTCACTCTTTGGGTCACCATGCGTAGGTTCGGGCCAGCGAATAGGAAAGCCATCACAACGAGCAATCATAAAAAACCTTTTGCGAATGGTAGGAGCCCCATAGTCGCAAGCACGAAGCTCCCGGAAGTCTACTTTATAACCTTGTTTTTCAAGAGCCCTAATAAATGAATCAAAAGTCTTGCCTTTCTTTGCGGGGTCTGGATAGCCTTCTTTTGTAAGCGGCCCCCAAGTCTTAAATTCCTCTACATTTTCAAGCATAATAACCCGGGGTCTAACCGTTGCCGCCCATCTAACTGCTATCCATGCCAACCCTCTAATAGACTTTTCAACTGGTTTGCCGCCTTTGGCTTTTGAGAAATGCTTGCAATCAGGGCTCAGCCAAAAGAGCGATACTGGTCTGCCATATGTTACTTTTCGCGGATCCACATCCCAAACAGATTCACAATAATGCTCCGTATCAGGATGATTGGCGCGGTGCATGGCTATGGCCGCTGGGTCGTGATTGATAGCAATGTCAACCGGACGACCTAAAGCCCATTCAATACCGGTACTGGCTCCACCGCCACCAGCAAATGAATCAACAATGATTTCCTTGAACATCTCAGGTTGTCTCACCCCGCCGCCCTCCTTCTCTTACGACAATCATCTTCCCTCAGCAACCGGGCGAAGAACCCCAGTACTACCTCGCGCTGATCATCCGTAAGCACCGTTCGCATATGACAGCATCGCGCATCGGTAAAACGTATTCCATTATTCGGGAGCTTCCTGTACCAGCGCCAGTCCGTTATTATTTGCCGCGGCACCCCTTCGGCCTCTGCTATCTCCCTATCGCTCAAGCCCTGCCGATACATCTCTAAGCGGCGTGCGTGTTTGGGGGTCATTGGTCAGACCTCCTAAACTCGACTACCCACACCCAAGGATTATTGTCCCAACCGTAGTTGCGCTTTTCGTTGATGGAGTTCCATAATCGTGCAAATTGATGAATTGTAAGGCCTTCCTCTTGAATCCAAGGAATGTTATTATACTTATCGTCATAAGCGCAATCCTCAATAAATAAATCGCCAACACCTTCCGCTTTTGCATCTTCCTCGGTTATATCCTGCACCCTCTCAACTCGCACGCTGACCACTTCTAGCAATATACGGGCGGCTACTTTGGGCATATGGATTGAGGGTTTCCACTTAAGTTCTAAGTCTTCCGAGGTTGCTTTATATTGATAACAACCCATATCGCCTTTATAAGCTGTCGAACAATTACATTCGCCCTCGCAATCCCACGAACGCAAAAATCCCCATGTTTCCCGCACCCAAAGCCTGTCTCCTGGTTGACCGTAGGGACATTTAATAATTCCCTTAAGGTCTGCGTCTTCTGTTTTGAACGGGATGGATGGGTCTCCAATCCATAACGGTTGTGGCTTAATAACCCTCCTGGTCATACTCTTTCGATTCTCTCGTATCGCCTGTACCATCGGGGTAGAAAAGATAATTCCTATTTCTTTCATTCCGTTCCCCTCGCTTTCTCCCTCCACCCCCGGTACATCAGCAGGATCACCAGCGGGGCCAATAGCTCCAAGTCCATAAAATAAGCCGCCGTTGAGAAAAATGCTATCGCCGTGCCCGCGACCATGGCATATTCCATCCACCGGGGGCCCGGCTCCGCCCCCCATACGCCCCCAGCCACAATTCGTTGGCCC